>Ga0209416_1000057_pt1 | contig 135184 bp, 212 predicted proteins | sample RifGroF1_FD_184001 | JGI IMG/M metagenome (GOLD analysis project Ga0209416, IMG submission 184001) | Groundwater microbial communities from Rifle, Colorado, USA - Groundwater F1 (SPAdes) (version 2) | ecosystem: Environmental > Aquatic > Deep subsurface > Groundwater | place: Rifle, Colorado... | reverse complement strand
GTAAAAAATATCGTTTATGCATACGGTGACTTTTCTTGGTGGGAATTCGACGGCATAATGAATGATTTACTCACATCTAAATTCTTTCACCCAGAGTGGGGTGATAAAGTTGATTTCGATGGAGCCGGAGTGGTCGGCGGTTACAATGGTATAAACTCCGTTTTTTCCGGAGAGAGCGCAATGGCTGTTTCCTCTATCTGGAAAGGGTTGAAAGATAAATTCAATGTCAAGAAAAACAAGAAGTCGCAGTATTCCGGAGTCCGCGTTATTCTTGATGACATTGAAACCGAAAAATTAAGCAAGGGTAATTCTATTACGGTTGTTTTCCGGTTGCTGATGGATAAAGAAACGTATTCGTCTATTTCTGGTTTGCCTGAAGACATTATTCCGGAGCGTGAAAATATTCCGGTAGCGGAAATCGTATCAGAGGAAGATTTGTTGGCTGAACTTAAAGAGTCCCGTGAGCAACAGCAGGACGAATTGAAAAAACTCGAACTGCAATTAAAAGCCGATAGGGAAAAAACAAAAAAGCTGAAAGAGGAGGTAAAACTCGAAAAAGAAAAAACAAAGCAACAAAAGATAAAATCAACAGCAAAGCTAAAGGTTTCCTCTGAAAAAGAAAAAGCTAAGTCACGGGAGCGGCTCGCTATAAAAAAGGCCAGTATCCGGTCTTTGGAAAAACAATTCGAAAAAAAGTTGATAACGAAAAAAGAATATTTCGCAGCATTGAAAAACCTGAATAAATAAAACCCATTAATATGCGTGGTAAATTGAGTAGTGAAAGCAAAAGGAGTCAGTTATCCCCTATTGATAAACAGCGGGTAACGAGTCTTGAAACAATATTTATTGGGATAATTGCCAAAAACATGGGCTGTGTTAATCAGTCGGATGTAGTGAAGTCCGGTGAGGAAATATTTAAGCGGGTCGGCTCTCTCACATACAGGGAGCTGAAAAATATTAAGTCTTTATTGAAAGAAACCAAAAACTAAAAATCATGGAATGGAATATCCGGCGCTTAACACCTAAAATATTTTTGGTGGAATTCGAAGATGCTTACGATATGGCAATGACTTGTCTGCGGTGTCAGGAATATTACGAAAGCGATAATCTGGATTTTTACAGAAAGAGTTTTGATATTCTCGATTACATTGAATGGTACGCAAAGCAACATGGAAATAAATTCTCGTATCCGGACGATTTTATTGGATACAACTTCCCTTTGAATACATATTGGAATCTTATGCGTGATGATGAATCAAAATTTATTATTAGCAATAAATATGACCGAGAATTACATTCTATTTACAGGGGAATAGTTGAAATGTTGGAATGCGGAAGTCTTGCTGATAGCTGCTACCTTATAGCCTGTTTGAAAGGTGATGCCGAATCAATGAAACATGAAATAGCTCATGGTCTGTATTGTACTGATAAAGAGTATCGTTGTGATATGGATGAGCTGTTGAGGGGGCAGAGCGGCGAGTCGTGGAATGGGCTTATGGATTTTCTAGATGAAAAGAAATACCATGAGACGGTGTTCATGGATGAGGCTCAGGCTTATATAGCATCTCAGAATTTAGACAATCCGGATAAGAATGATAAATATTCTCCAGAGGAAGCAAAGCCATTTGTTGATGTTTTGAATAAATACATGCAAGAGGTTAATATCTAACATGTCCGAGAAAACTTATTCAGAGGTACAGATTGAAAAATATAAGCGGCTGGTGGATATGTACCACCGCCTTAAAATTCCATATAAAGCAACTGAATACACATCAAGTGTTGTAATCGAGCCTCTTTTATCCGGTGCATATAAAACGCAGACAATTTTAACCAATATTGAAAGCCGTCTTGACGGTGTGCATATAATATATCTGGTTGATAAGTGTGTGCGTAAACGAGTGGAGCGCGGTTTGTATGTTCCAATGAATACAGACAATGCGAGAATGAATTCCAAAACAGTTTTTTACAACGAGGATGCATTAGTCGATTTGATGAAAAAAGGCAATCCAGTTGATATAGTTGGGCTGGATATTAATGCCTGTTATTTCAATACACTATACAATCTGGGTGCAATAGATGAAAAAGTGTATAATGCCGGATTTAAAAAACAGTCTGAATATAAGGATGCGCGAAACGCCGCTATCGGCTGTCTGAGTAAGCGTGGAAATATTACTATTTTCGACGGTGAAAAAGATGTATGTGAAACAAAGCATTCGGACACATCTGTAGTGAGACTTGATGTGGTTGATACGGTATATAATATTGCGCTGTCTATCGCGCGTGAGCTGGGAGATGGATTTCTGTATTATCTTACCGACTGCTTCTTTGTGCTTCCTGAATACGAGAGTAGATGTAGGGAGTTGATAGACGAGTATCAATACACGTGTAAAAGGCAGGAGTATAAGCTACTTAAAGCTGAGATTGATTACGATAATAGGCATTATTTTATAGTGAACTGGCAATACGATGACGCGCCTATCGCAAAATACAACTATAACCGAATGAATCACTATCTCGGTGAACAAAAACATCTGGATACAGGGAAAAAGTATTTCTATTTTACAAATTAGGGTAAAAAGTGCCAAAAAGTAAAATAGCGGGTCTTTTTCATGCCGGATTTAGATGCTGAAAATGCATCCTGTTTTACAAATCGGGGTAAAAAGTGCCAAAAAGTAAAATAGAAACATGATTTTAAAGCTTGCTGATGGATTGAAAATGTATTCTATTTTACAAAACAGGGTAAAAAGAGCCAAAAAGTAAAATAGCGGGTCTTTTTTTATGCCGGATTTAGATGCTGAAAAATGCATTCTATTTTACAAATCAGGATAAAAAGTGCCAAAAAGTAAAATAGAAACGCTTTTTGTCTGGGAAAATCCTTATATTTGCATCTGGAATAAATTCGGTAGCCTAAAACTGACAAAAGTGTTACGAGGAAGTTAAATATATCAAACCAGTGTTTTTTCTTCGTACATTTGTCTCCGAAACCAAAAATTAAAAACATGGCAACAAAAACATTTAATTTGATAGGTGGCTTAGTCTTGCGTGATGAACGTGATTCTGGCGGCGGTGTTATTATTCAAAATCAGCAAACAAAATTTGATATGAAATTGAAATATTCCGGCAAACTTGGCTTTTATATCAAGACGGGTGATATGGTTATCACTTATGAAATGTATTCTGATTTCTACCGAGAGCTTGATGCTATGAGGCTTGCTCTTGTTGAGGCTAAATTGGCTCTCTCAAAACAATAACCTAAAAACTCAAAATTATGAATAATGTTGAAAAGTTGCAGGGAATCGGAATACTTAGTTCCGTGAGAAAAGAAATTGGGGCGAAAAACGGTCTTGACCCCTCTTTTGATGAGGAAATAAACCGCCTATCTAACTCCGAATTGGTTGGGAGGTGGTGTCACTGGCATCTTGGAAGTTGTGACTGGTGGTCTACCATGAAATCTTATTTTGATGAGCTTGAGGAAATGAGTAATGATAAATCTGAAAACTGATGAAATCTGAAAAAGAAAAAGTCGAATCAGCGAGAAAATTCGTATCACAGTTTGTCCCGCTGGCAGTTAATTATGATGCTGCCTGTGAAATTGCACTCATTAATATTGATACAATACTGGCGAACAAACCCACATATTCTTATTGGGATACTCATAATGACGAACTCCCGTCAGCTGAGACGTATTGGAATGAGATTCGGGATGGTGTTATCTTACTTAAAAATGGATTTGTAATTTGTACAACTAACGATTAAAAACTGATAAAATGAAAACTGCGGAATACGTTAAGAAATATAATCTTGACAAGGGTGTAAATTTTAGCCACAATGAATTTGTGATTGACCTGACAGCGGATTTTACAGCATTGCTTGAAGTCGGGAATTCCACTAAGTCATTTAAGGGTTATAATAATGCCATTAATGCAATCCGGATGAAATGGGATGCTGTAAATAATAAAACGATGGGGCAGCTTCCTGAAAAACTTTGGAATTATTTCTACGCAACCGTAATAGCGAAACTGCGAGAAAATATTTTCCCTGAAGAAATGCAGGCACAAAGAGAAAAGAGGCAACGGGCGCAAGAAAGGCGGGAGGAATACCGTAGATTTGAGGAGCGGGAGTTTAGTTTTTATGATTGGTATGGGGATTTACTTTTGTCAATGCTTGCTGGAATGGCAATCCCTACCAGTTCTTTTGCATTGCTTGACCTTGAGCCTACAGCTACGAAAGAGGAAGTAAATTCGAGATACCGTGAATTATGTATGATTCATCATCCAGACAAGGGAGGTAAACAAGAAAACTTTATTGCTATAACAGAGGCTAAGAATAAAGCCATGATGTACGCTCAAAGTAAAAATTGCTAATTAAAAACCCAAAAATAAAAAACGCGATGGAAAACAAAATTGAAAATAACGAGGTAGAAACTGATGGTCAGAAAGCGCACAAAAAAGCTTTCAAGATAATGGAGGAGTACGGTGTTCCTTTTGGTAAACGAATTGCTGTCAGGGCTAATCTACTGGTGTGGTCTAAAGATGTTCGTCCGGAAATTACTGTTGACCACAAGTATGATACTTACTCAAATAAGCTGACTCCTACATGGTCATTTCGCACGGAGGAAGAGGCTGTTTTTGCCGGAGAACTTGCCAAATACGCAAAACTCAATACGGGTGACGTTATTAGACTGCTTGCGGCAGTAAATAGTCTCGTTGGAATTAAATCTGATTATGAATTCAACAAATAACAACATGAAAACAACAAGTAGGGAACAGGCGCAAAAGCGTCTCGCTAAAATTCAAAAAGAAGCCGAAGAGCTTCGGGTAATTCTTAATTCTAAGGGTGATATTACCGACAGGGTTAAGACATTCGCCGATGCCTGTATTGAATGTGGCACAACGGAGGTGGAGTTTGATAAAAAATATTCAAAACTCGGATTGACACCCGATGCAATTGCGTATCAGAAACTCATTATTCTTATTAAGGCTTTTAATGAGGGTTGGACACCGGATTGGGATAATAAAGACCAGCGCAAGTGGTATCCATACTTCAATGCCTCGCCGTTCGGGTTCGCTGGTACGCATTACGGCCGCTGGAGTACGGCTACGACTGCGGGTTCGCGCCTCTGTTATAGAACCAGCGAACTGGCGGAATACAGTAGAAAGCAGTTCGTTGAAATTTACGAGGCGTTTATTATGTAATTTTTTAATTCGAAAATAAAAAACAAAATGGCACTAACAGAAAACGCAACAAGAGTTTATTTAGGTACAAACATGGGCGAGGTAGCAAGAGAGGCTGAAAACCTTGAACACTTTCGTAGCCAATGGTATGCAAAAATAATAATGCTATCTATTTCTAAAAAAGGAGAAGATAAAAAAACACACGAAGCTATGAAAACTATTAACCCGAATGAATTTTATTATGATGCTAATAGGGATTAGCCAAAATAAAAAAGCAATATTCGCAAATCAGAGGAATAACCAAAAAAACAAAAAAATATGAAAAAGATTAAGAAAGAAATCAAGGATGCACAGATTTGGGGAAGATTTTGCGCAGGTATGGCAATTGCTTTCGTTTTTGGTTTTGCAGTATCACTCATACAGAATGATATTATTGTCATGCTAGCCTGCGGATTTGTCTCTGGGGTTAGTTTTGTCGTAGCTGCAATGCTTTCAATACACGAACACCTATTGCAAGATAAGCTGGATAAAAAAGAGCAAAAAGCTAAAGCGCTCGAATCGGAGGAGTTCTATAACCTGATGCAGAATTACAGGAATACGCCGTTTAGTAATCAGGATTTGGTTGGGAGTAATTATAATGAGGTGAAAAATTGGATTCGTGAAAACCTATAAAAGATATGAAAAAACAAAAATTGATAAAACTGTCTAATGGATGGTTTTCTCCGGAAACACCACCTGAATTAAGCGCTGATTGTTGGCGGCATGAAGACCCGTTCATTATCACGGATATTTACGGAGATGTTTATACTGCTTTTTACGCAAGAATTGATGTTATTGGGAATATTATACCAAAAGCTAATCCTGTGTGGTGGGTTAAGCAATCGTACAGCCTTATGGATGAGAAAATAGTTGATATTGTTGCGTGGAAATATTTACCAATTCCGTATCCGTCAATGAGTAAAATTTGTTAAACCCAAAAAAAAATAATATGAAAATAATATTCTCTCTCAAAGACAAGTTGCGAATTGCAAAAGCTTGGCATTATGCAGGAATTGCGTTTCTGTGCATAATGGATTGCGCAATGGTTTATTTTGTTTCTTATTTTATTGCTAAAAATCACGTGCCAACATCTTTTGTTGGTGTTGTTGTAATGACTCTGTTTTGCTTTTATTTGCTTTTTAATTTTATTCTAAGGCGACAAGGATTTCGGTTATCTTTAGATAAAGAGCGAAATAGGATAATGCGGAAAAATAAGGAAAAGTTGTAAAATACAGTTAAAGATTATTTCACGTCATTATAATTGTTTATCTTTGCATCATGAAAAAGAAACCCGAAACCCCAAAGATGTTTTACGCAACGCGGCAAATAATTGCTGCTGCTGATGGTATATCGCAAACGTGTAAGGATGATTTTGTGTTGTTTTACGCGAACCTCGTTTTTTCGAGAGAAAAGCATAGTAAGGAAACTCATTACAATGGACTTGATGAATGGCGTAGGTTTGTTTATGAGATGATTCACCATGCATTACATAAACATGGTTTTGTAAACGGAAATCCAGAGGCAAACGCAAAAAATAAAGATGCAACTTTTTGGAATGAGGTTTACGGTATTGCTGGGAGTATTATCTACTCCCCATATCTCGTTACCGATGTTGCTAATCACCACTCGAGCGCATACGAAAGAAATAAGGCTCTGATTTGCGAACTCGGATTAGTGATTGACTCAATGAAATTAAATAATGTTTGTGTAGAACCTAAAAAATAACCCACATGAATTATACACAGCAACAATTACTCGACGCGATTTATCAGGTTGCTGATAAAACGGGACACAGGAAGTTTTACGAGTTTGTATATAACTCTGGGCGTAATTTCCCTGAATTAGTAAAAACTTTGGTATATGACATGTTTATTAACGACATTGATGTTTCGGTTGGAGAACTCGCCGGAGCCGGAATAATTATAAAAACATATTGTCGTGAACTGAAAAATAACGGATTTGTTGAATTTGAAAAAGAATCGTAATATGGAAACATTAAACGAGAATGAGGTAAGCTTAGTCCTTGAGGCTGTGAATAATTACTGGTATGTGGCAAACGATAAATTATCCCAAAAAGATTTAGGCGACATCGAACGCAAAAACTGGGAGGATACAAAAAGGGAGTGTGGTGAATTACTCCGTAAGTTAGGCTCTTGTTAATCACTCTTAAACTCAAAGCAGATGCTTAAAAGATATAATGTGAAAGTCGAACAAAAGGGTTACTGGCTTAAGTATTCAGATTGCCTGTTTATTCGGGATATTGATGATTACAAATTGTACATGACTGAGCTAAATAATAAGTTTACTGTTGCCGAGAACGAGATTAAAAACAACAGAACTTTTATAGGACATAATCATTCTATGTTAACCGGAGTCGCTGGAATTGGTTGTGGAATGATTGACGAGATTAGTGAGCGGGAACCCATGTTGGCTAATCTCAAACTTTTACAAGGCTCTGTTTTAGGCAATCAATTAAAAGATGTACTCGATGGTCTAAAGCTGGTTATTAATAAAAATGGTGGTTATTTCTCTATTAAGCCGGATGAGAAGTATGAGATTGAGGAAATATCCGGAAATTACCAATACACTGAAGCCGATATTAAAATCGACAAATGGTTTGGAGGCAAACACTACTATGCGAAAATCTGTGAAATAGATGTGGTTGATGAATCCGGTGGCACAAAGTGGAACACCTATGAGTATGCCCAAAAGGTTGCCGTAAAATACATGCACATACTGAATGAACGCAATGTTGAAAACTCAAAAACAAGTCTATGACAAAAAGTGATAACGAAATCGAATATGAAAAGGCAAAAGAATTGGCGAAAGTAGAATACCATGCCGCTTGGAGAGTAAGCGACGAAGTGTTTACTAAAAGAGCAAGCGAAATTCTTGGTGTCCCGATTGACCGGATACAAGTTCGTAGATATGTTGGTGTTGGTGAAAACTGGGGGAAACTTTACGTGTATGTTTTTAATGATACGGAAGACCAGCGTTTTTACGCCCTGAGAAACGGAGAGCGTGTTTACGAAAAATTGCCGACTAACATTAATGAATTCAGTGAAATGCTTACCCTTAAAAAACAAGAGTCTTTATGAAAAATGTAACAGTAAAAAAATCGGAAATTCAAGAGGTAGAAGCCAATCTTAAAAGAGGAGTGATTTATGAAAATCATAATTTCAGTTTCATTTACAGAAGCGGAAGTGAAAAAGAAAGACCGCTGTATCAGAGAATAGATTTGAACAATGATAAAGATAAATTCTACAAAAATATGCAATCATTTGCATCTGCGATTGTTCGTTTTGTAAAAAGGGGGTATTAAATGAAAAAATTAGAACAGGAAATTATCGACTTCCATAGCAAACAAGCTGATATTGCAAAAGAAGAAGTTGCACTTTCAAAAATGGAGGAGGCAATCATAAAAAAATATTGCCCGTTCAAAAAAGGCGATAAGGTAATTTTTACCGAATGGTGGAGAGGTAACGGTAAAGATTATTTCGGTGTTGTAAAAAACATTCGCTTCAACGGAATAACATCAACGGCGATTGATAATAGGTGGGTGATAGGTGTTGAATCTACCACAAAAGATTTCAGTAAGCCAACAGGCGGTTATAATTCTTCATATAAATACTTAGGCGTAAATGAAAAAGACATCATTCGGAAAGCACAAATCAGTATTAAAAAACAAGAGTCTTTATGAAAAAGGTACGCGGAAAATACATATTGGATATAGAATCAACTTTCGATGATGATGAATCGGATGAGGGTTCTCTCTTGTATTGTTTAAATGATGATTTGACGCATTCAGGATATGTTAATTTCGAAATAAAGCCATTGGAATCGGTTCTTGTTCCTGAAAAATTATTGAGAGAGGCGCTTTATCTGATAGAGATAAATTATCCTCTTGCCTGCCGTAATAGTGACGAGGGTGAACGTGATTGTGGTAGAAAGGATTGTGAGTTTTGTAGAATGAAAAAATGCATACCCGCGCTTAAAAAGTGTTTAAAATAACGTTTGGCAGACGCAGTAGTTTTGAAAATAATTGGTTCCGTAGCTCAGTTGGTATAGAGCGTCTGCCTCATAAGCAGAGGGTCGGGGGTTCAAGTCCCTCCGGAACCACAAATTAAAAAATGAAATCATGGAAGCAAAAGATGAAAAATTTAAAATAGAGGTTTGTTTTAATAAAAACAGGCATTACCCTGAGTACGGTAGAGAGGCTTACAATGTAGAAAGACACTCTATTTATATTCCTTATGGTAAAAAGCACCATTTTAAATCGAGTGAAAGTGCTATAAATTTTGTGACAGAACGAATTGATGAAAAAGTTTTGGAACATTTTGACACAGTTTATTACACTGTGTGGCGTGGACTCGGTGGTATTTGTAAATATCTTAAAGAGGTGAATGTAAAAAGTGATACGTTGCCAATTGATAAGACTTTTGCTGATTCCGTCCTTGCTATCTGATTTTATTTAAAAACAAGTAAAGATGAAAAAAGAAAAAGCTAATTTTGGATGGAATAATGCGATTCAGGATATGACTATATCCAAATTGATTGGAGATGCTGATAAGTATGAAAACGAGAAGGTTTTCCATATTACAGAATCGCAACTCAAAAGCATGTTGGAAAAAGTGTGCGGTAATATCCACAAGATAGCTGATAAAAAAGGAGAGTGTGCTTTATCATTATCTATCTCCGGTTCGGTTACTGATACGATTAATGATTTTATGAAAAAGAATTGCTGATAAAACAAGAATGAAAGCGATAAATATCACAAAATTCAGTAATCAGTCAGAACATTTTTATGCGACGTTTTGGAGCGTAAACAGTATGTTGGATATGGACGATGTTGAGTCTGGAACTTTTGCGTTGGATGATAGAGTTTTTTCAAACCTTGAAAATGAAAACATAGCTTTTGGTCACATAAAAGATTCGGATGAAAAGAACTTAATGAAAGCGGCGAAAAAGAAATTAATAGAGTATTGCGGAGTATCCGGAAAGATAATAGCTGTTTTTTATGATGGTAAATATTCCCGCAGTAGAACCGAGTATATTTCATCTTTAAAAATTGAGGAGTAAATGAAAATAATATTTTTAGACATTGACGGCGTATTGAATGTGATTCCGGTAGACCGTGATGAATTCGGCGGTTTGTTTCATAGGCATTTTGAGGATAATTTGCGGTATGTTATCGAGCAAACCGGAGCCAAAATTGTTATTAGTTCAACATGGAAAGCGGATGGGCTGGATGTTATGCAAGCAATGTGGAAACATCGCGGATTAGCCGGAGAAGTGATTAATGTTACACCATATGAGGTTGATGTGGTTGAAACCGGAGTGTGTGAATACTACGACGAGGTTGATAGGGGGTTTGAAATTCAACAATACCTGAATGAACACAAGGATGAGGTGGAGAATTATTGCATAATCGACGATTGCACCGATATGCTGCCGAGCCAGATGGATAATTTCGTACAAACATCCGGCAATAGCGACCATCCGGATTGCATTGACATCGGTTATGGATTAACGAGAATATGTGCTGAGAAAGTTGTGGAAATTTTAAATAGAAAATAATATGAAGCGTGGTTATATTGAGCGATTAGATGCATTTTACATTGCTGTGTCTGGTGAAAAACTTAAAAAGTGTTTAAACTGCCCATTACTCAGTGTTAGAGATGCAAAAAGATGTAAGCATTGCGCAAATGGTTTTAATTACCGGATAAAACCAAAACGCAAAAAACTTATTCCAACAAAGCTGCCATTAATATCACATCACATTGGAGTCTTTGATTCATGGCAATCCGAAAGCAATAAGGCGCAATCGGTATTAGATAATTATAGACCTGTTGAAAAAAAGAAAACAATGCTCCAGAAAATAAGAGAGTTTCTTTCGAAATTACTGCCTGTCAACTGGGGTGAAAAATAAAACGAAAAACAAACAACTAAAAACAAAAAAGAAAAATGATTGCAATTTTGATTCTTATTTCGATTTGCGGCATTGCTGCCGGAATTTTTCTGCTCGTGAACAATGCGGCAGCAAAACAAAAAAACAAACCACCTATTAAGGGCGCAAAACCTCTTATTATTACATCTCTGATTGTATTGCTGATTTCAAGCACTATTGTGAAAATCGGAGCACAGGAGGTTGGTGTCGTTGTCACACCGAGCGGAGTGAAAGATGCCGAATTACAGAGTGGTACATGGAATTTTGTCTGGTGGTGGAATAATGTATATCGCATGGATAAAACTGTTTGGGTTTATACTTGCGCCAAAGTCGCCAAAGAGGGACAAAAAGTTAGCGATGATGCAATTTGGACTCCTACTAAAGACGGCATTAAGATGGGTTTTGACGTTTCGTCATCGTGGCGAATTGACCCAGCTGAAGCCGCGTGGATTTATCAGAATGTTTCCGAAAATGACGGTGGTTCATCGGGTCGCTATTTATGGCTGGAGGAAAATGTTATTCGTACAAAGTTGAAATCGGCAATGGCTGTTGTTATCTCCGAGTATACTCCCCTTGAGGCGTATTCAACAAAGAGGGATGAAATTCAACAGAAAGTTAAAATGCGAATGACTAAAGATGTGGCGATGTATCACATTCTTATTGACAATATTGATTTGCGAGAGGTTTATTATAATGATAAATACGAAACCGCAATCAATAATATTCAATTGGCCGAAAAAGAAACAAAGAGACTTGAGGAGGTTACAAGGCAGCAGGGGGAAAAGCTCACTCAGGCAAAAATCAATAAGGATATTGCTATTGAACAGGCTAAAGGTGAATCAGAGGCTTTGCGAATTAAAGGGTTATCCATCTCGTCAAATCCGGCCATTATTCAGCTTGAATGGATTGAGGCTTGGAAATCTGGTGGAGCAAAAGTACCTACCTATATTACAAGTGGAAGTTCTGGTAATATGTTTATGCTGAATCCAGCTAATTAAAAATATTCCGTGTAACGTTTGAACGGTTCTGCTGTGGTGAAATTGATAACACAAGTTAGCTACTTATTTTGCGGGTTCGAGTCCTGTCAGCAGGCAAAATTTAATTTAAAAAAGCGAGTATGAGAAAAGAAGATGTAAAATCGTTCCGTTTTGCGCAATGGCTTACGCAAAACCACAAGACAGAGGAAATCAATGAGAGTGTAGGCGCTTGGTGGAAAGAAAAGCTGAAATTCTTTGATGAAAAGATTTGGCCGACACACAAAAACCGGAGAGGTATTGTGCAGGCAGTTGAATTCCTCGAAAAGAATGACTAGACAAAAATTGAAAAAAGAGAAACCGGATTCGTCCGGTTTTTTTATGTAAATAAGTCGTTCTATTTTACAAATTGACCAAAAATGGTCAAAAAGTAAAATAGTGGGTGTTTTTCATGTTGTATTTGGGTGCTAAAAATGCATCCTATTTTACAAATCGGGGTAAAAAGTGCCAAAAAGTAAAATAGAAACGCTTTTTATGTGGGGAATTTCGTATATTTGCAATTCAATTCCCCGTATCGGAGTGAAAGTTCCCCGAAAAATCGGCTTATTTTTGACTATATTGCAGTAAGTCAGGTGTATAGTGTTTTGTTAATGGATTGTGCAATTCCCTGAATAAATAATCTAAAAACCTATATGTCAAGCTGGGATGTATGAGGGCGTGATTATAGGCCGATTTGCGAGTGAATGTTAAAAGAGGTTAACCTTTGAATTCTTAAATAAGAGTTAAATGTTCTAAACCTGTGTTTTTTCTTCGTACATTTGTGTCGTTAATCTTTCGAACTAAACCTGAAAGCCATGAAAAAGTTAATCGGATTTGCAACACAATACTACACCCTTTGGGATTATGAGTCGAATCCAGAATATAAGACTGATGCCTACGGAAAGCATCATCAGGTGGGTGTGAATCATAGCTTTTATTATATCAAAAACATCTCAATGGATATTGATAAGGTTAAGGAGTTGTATCCAAGTATTGAGATTGATGATTCGCTGAGGGGGAAATCGAGTTCGTTTGACCGTCAGGAGAAAACTGGTCTTCCGGAAAATTATTTTTGGGGAGGTAAGTATGCTGGCCGCATGGTTGATGAAATTATGGATAAGGATTTTCAGTATTGCGTTTGGAGTGCTAGTAACTATAATGGAGCAACATCGGAGTATATTAAAAACCACCCCCAGTATATTGCTTACATTGACTCCATTGAACAACAGAAAAAAGACTTGGTTGATTCAGCCACACTCCTTTCTGTTGGCGATACTATTACATTGAGTTTTCGTACAAATGGATTTAATGCAAATGACAACTATACTGAATGCTTGTCAGACGCGGTATTTGGTAATATATCCGTGCGTGTATTCAGTGGTGTTAAATTCGTAGGAGGTATGTATCCATATTTAATGCCTGTTATAAACGGAAAGGCTCAGAAGACAAGGGGTAAGGATTTGACTGTTACTATTTCGGAGGTTATCAGCACGGGTCTGGATGGTGATAATGTTATTCAATGTGTTAGGGTGTTGTAATTAAAAGTTGAAACAAATCAAAAACTAAAAATATGAAACCGAACAAAGAAAGTGTATTAAATGCACAAAAGCGTCTTACTGAGATTACTAAAGAGTCTGAAAAGCTCAATAATGAATCAGCTAAACTCCGTGAAATTATTGATGCCGAGAGCGATGTTACAAAAAGGGTAAAGACATTTGCCGATGCCTGTATTGAGTGCGGTACTACCGAGGACGAATTCAACAAAAAGTTCAAGTCGTATATTGGTATTAGTGAGGATAACATTTTTTATGAAAAAGCCAAAATAGTCGCTCAGGCGTTAAATGAGGGTTGGATACCCGACTGGGATAATAAAGACCAACGTAAATATTACCCCTACTTCGCTGCCTCGCCGTTCGGGTTCGGTGCTGCGTTTTACGGCTTCTGGTTTGCGAATACGCGTGCGGGTTCGCGCCTCTGTTATAGAACCAGCGAACTGGCGGAATATGCAGGAAAACAGTTCGCTGAAATTTATAAAAAATTCATAATGTAATTTTTCTCACAACCCACTTTGAGTTATGTTTATGAAAAGTGGGTTGTGTTTTTTAAAAATCAGCAAATTTAAAAACGTAGATAACAAACATAACAGCAATGAAAGACTATCTCAATATGTTCGGTGCAGACCCTCGTGCTTTTATGGGTTCCATGTTTGCCTATATGGATTCGGTACAAAAAAAACAGAAGCGCATACAGTACGGTATTGAAAATAAGGACGGATTTGACGGTGTTCCGTGGAAAAATATTCCGTTTGAATTTGGCGAAATTATATTCTGTGACGGATTTTACGACTGCATAAATCGTGATTATCGCTCTTTTTACAAAGAGGACGGTACGCTTGTTCACTCTGCCGCCAAAATTCAAAATCTTGGTCGTGGCGTTTTCATTCTTTTTGAAAAAGATTCCAGTTATGGATGCATTTACAAGTGGGGTGAGAAAAAGTCCGAGGCATTGTTTCATGAACGCGGATTTGGTGGTCAATTTTCCGAGAAATCCAATTTTATTCAAGTTTGTTGCAAGGATACCCGAAACGTTGTTATTGATGATAATGGAGAGGTTGTTCTTGAAAACGATAATTACAATTCTATCTATATTGACCACAATATCGCTTTTCAGAGCGGTAAGGTGTATAACCTGCTAACCGGAGATTTGATTGTGGAATGCCACCGTGGAAATCCAGATGAAATAAGTACAGATGATTGGTGCTTTTTAAAGGTTGATGAAAACTGCGTGTATAAGATTGATAAAATCACGGGAGTATATGAGGTCTTTGGTCAGCCGGAGAAGAAACCGGAACCTGTGGCCGTAAAGCCCCCAGAATCAAAAGAGGAACCAAAGCCGAGGCAACAAAGGAATGACATCTGTGAATGTGGCTCCGGAAAGAAATATAAAAATTGTTGCGGTAAAAATCAATAGGAATGAAAAAACATTCTCTCGTTACCAATTTAAAAAATCCCAATTTGGGAATCGGGTATGTTGCCAAATGCGGTAAAACGAAATCCGATGTTATTTTCGGATACTGCCGTGACCTATTGACGGTTAAAAATGAAAATCTGAGCGAGGTGGATTTGTCTGGAGCAAAAAAGATTACCGTTGATAAAATCAAAAAGCTGGTGGAGAAAGGCAAAAAGCGTCCCGCTGCGATTATTGTCGGCAATGAACTGCGGGAATTGGTGAGTGAGATGTATTTGACAACGCGGACTATTACCGTTGATGACCTGAAGAAATATCCGGTTTTATCGCTGGACAAATTTGAGTAATTGGGTAAATTGTTAATCAAGTGTTATTGTTTGCGGATGTTAAAAATGTTTTCGTACATTTGCATCTGAAACCCAAAACGAAAAGAACTATGACTAAAATTTATAAAACTCCGGAAATACTCACATGGGTGTTTTTTATAAGCGAGGGTGTTGATGATAATGCCGATTTGATGAGGGTTATGAATTTGTGTATTTTCATCTGTGGTAACGACACACTTGGTGTGGATGAAATTCTGATAAGTTCTGCTTATCTGGGGTGCATCCACGACATACCGCCACACCTTATTACCCGTGAGAAAATTCAGGAAATGATTGATTTTAAATAACCCAAAAGAACATTCTGCTTTATCGCTGGACTTTATTAGTATTAATTTAAAAACTCAAGACAATGAAAATAGAAGTAAAAGATTTAATGAGTGATAACGAGATGTTATCTCACATATTTCTGGGTTGCATTCCAACAGAAAAACTTATGAAAATAAAAGACCAATATATCGGAACAAAAGGAAATGAAATTGATTGGCGAAAAAAGTCAGTTACTATTCCTGTTGAAATGAAAATTGGGGGTGTTTCGGTTAATCCAATCGGATTAATCTTGGTAAATAGCACATTATGAAAGGATGGAGATTTAAGGGGTTTGATATAGTGTCCGCGAAAAAAGACGCACTATCTGATATTACAAAATATTCCGAAAGAAATTATGTTCTCAATACAGTCGAGGACGATGTTCTGAAGATGTGTGAAATATATAATCCTGTTGTTGTCGGTATTAACGTTTGTGTTCCGGATGCTATAAAAATCGACCCGTATGAGTTTTTTGATTACGAAAAAAGACGCGATACTAAAAGGTATTGTGTAAAATGTGGGGAGTTAAAGAAAAATGAGGAATTTGATTTTGTATGCGGCGGATACAGGGAGTTGTGTAAGGACTGCGCTCAAGAATATGTAGAAACGCTTAAAGTGAAAAACTACAATCCGTACCCCAATTTGACAAACCGGAACAAAGATAGGGTGAATTTATATTATTGGAGAAAGTGCAAGGTGGTTGGTTGTATAAAAAAGTGCAAAATGAGAACATATAATAGCGGTGATAAAATTATTATTGAAACTGATTCTGGTTACGAGCTTGGTTATTTTGTTGGACAAGAAAGAGATTTAGGGATAATTACCGTAAGATTTGTTACAGGAAAACATCTGGGGGTGTTTCATGTATATAAGTCCGATGTGCTGAAATACTGTGAGGCAAACATTAACTATGAGAAAATGCTACACAAATACGAATTACAGTTTCCGGAAACAGAAAATTAAAAACTTAAAAACAAAAACATGAAATATTTGATTTCGATTTTCACAGGATGGCTGATTTGTGCAGTGTTAGTGCGTACACTGATTGGTTTAGGCGTTATCTGTTTTCCAATGAATCTGTACTGTATTGGTCTTGCGGTAAGTTTCGGAATAAGCGTTATCTTTATATTTTTACTTTTTTTAAATGGTGAAATAAAAAAAGATGTGAAAAAATTAAATCAGTGTACGCCAGTCAATATAATACCAACTGGACTGCCGCAGATTGACCTCTACGCTAATCAGAATACATCGAATACTAAGTCTGATTTAGAACAGGTTCCACAGGATAAAAAGGCTTATATTATTGAAAACTCTTGGATGGGGGTGTGGAGCCACTGGTGTTGTTCGAATCCTGAGTATAAAAGTGATGTCACATTTTCTCTATTTTTACAGGATAATTACAACCCGCCAACAAAAAAGCAACTTTAAAACCTGAAACCATGAAAAATCTGATTTTAAAATTATTCGTGTTGTTTACAGCCATCATTTTCACATCTTGTAATGGCGGTGGGGAACAGATTACAAACGGCACAATTGGTAAGAATGTTTTTACGCTTAATTATAATGTGTCCGGAATGAATTACATGGTGTTTTACACAAATGATGGAGACCCATTCGTGGTGAATGTAACCAAAGATAGTTTATATTGTTTTGGTAAAAAATCAAACGAGAATTAAGATAAAAACAGGTTATGGAGATAATAATGCTTTTTATCGGGATATTTATCGCTATTGTTCTCAGAGATATTATTTATAATAAAGGAAAGGATATGAGGTTTGTAGCCTCTTGTTTATTAATACTTGTTTTAGGAACAATTATTTTACTGATTGCCGCAATAGGTTCTATTTCACCCAATAATAAAAAACAAAAATGAGTCAGATATACGCTTTTTCAGACCCGCATTTTGGACATAATAACATCGCAATAGCGAGGGGTTTCAGTTGCGCAGAGGAGATGGATGAGTTAATCGTCTCCAGTTGGAACAACCTGATAACAAAGAAAGACACTGTTTATCTTTTTGGTGATATTACGATGGAAAAAGGTGATTACACCACGCTAAAAAGGTTGAAAGGAATAATAAATGTAATTCTCGGGAATCATGATTTTCCACAGCATGTTCCAGAGTTATTGAGGTGCGTGAATAAGGTGATGGGGTGTAAAAAACACGATGAGTTTTGGTTTACACATTTCCCGATACATCCAGACGAGTTGCATGGTAAGGTTAATATTCATGGACACGTTCATGAAAAAACAATAAACGACAAACGGTATTTTAATGTATGCGCGGATGTTAGAAAAGCACCCATCGCGCTCAGTGAAATCCGGAGGATAATAAGAGAGGAACAAATCTAAAAACAATGGAAAATAAAAAACTCGAAAAATTCAGCTACAAAGGAAATTCGTTAAGGGTGATTGCTGACTATTATGAGAAAAAAGCAATTTACTGCACCCTTGATGTGTGTAAAATTCTGGGGTTATCAACCAAAGAAAGCTTCAAGGTCTATCTCAATTACAAACACGACCACGACCTTATCCCGCTTACAGTGAAATCAATTGAAAAAGTTAAGCGTTGCCTGTATTTTGGTGATAGGTTTTTCGTGCTGGATTTAATCGGCAATCTCAAAAAACTGAATCCGGACGGATACGCAGAAATAGAAACATGGTTTGCTGGTGTTTTTGAAAAGATGAGTCAGATGGTGTTGATAAATTCAGCGTATACATACAGGGATGAGGTCAAAGAAAAACAAAAAATAAAACTAAACACAAAACAAATGAAAAAGACAGAAATCAGACAGATTAGCGCTGGCAAATATGGCAATATCGCCGTATTTGTCGATGGAGAGCGAAAACTTGCCCTCTACAACACAAAGCATGTTTTCTCTATTCTCGGATATAACGATACGGCTGGCATGAGCGCCGTTAATTATCTGAAAAAGAAAAATGAAAAATTTATTTGCGAGAGATATGCTTCCGGTAAAAAGAAATTCAAAAATGCATTCATTGATAAAGATTTTGTCATCGCTCTGTCGAAAACAAGAAAAATGGATGATAATAAAAATGTGTCTGCAATCATGAGTGTTTTACAGAATGCCTTTGTGTTGGTAGATAAATATCTTGCCGGAGACACGCAGAGCGCTCCGCGCGTCCCAGTTGGAGGTGAGGTTAAACCAAAGGAAAATGTATCCGCTCATACCAATAATGCGCCTGTGAAACAGAAGTCTGAAGATAGTATAGTTCATGCAGAAGCAAGTATTGTTTCAGCCAAACAATCTTTCACCTTTGAGAGTATTGATGATTATATTTTACTCCTAAAAGGATGTTCTGATTCGTTTAAAGAGGTGGTGGCGAAAAGCATTCTTTGTTCAATTGATGGAGTGCAATACAAAATCAAAAGAATCGAAACAAAGGTGATTGAAACAGAAATTTAATGGATACAGCTGATAAACTGAAAGAAAACATGGAGTACCTTAGTAAAAAGGGGTACTCCGTGTGCTTTGAAAATCTAGAATTCTCTGTCCTTGTAACCGGACTCAAGGATGGTGAAAAGGTTTTCGAATTTGGAAAGACTAAAGCTGACGCGATGGATACGCTGGAGAAATTTAGCGTTAGCGCAAAGCAGGGCTATTTGCCTATTGACTTACTCGAGCAGTTAGCTGTAAATCTTGTTTACCGGATTGGGGTGAATAAGTTTGTATCGCTGGTTGTGGATAGACTCGCATAACGTTCAGTAAATAAAAACAGGATTAATATGAAAAAGAAAATGGAAAATTTACCAGAGGGAATGATACCCGATAGGGACAACGTGGTTTACTATGATACGGAAAGAGAGCAGTTTTATATTATTAAGTGGGAGGATGGTGGAACCAATGACATCCCTATCAGGATTTATATACCAAAGTCTTAAATAGCTTATGCTGTTGATGAAGTTTAAACAATAGTCTAAATAAATTATGGGAAAGATAATGAAATTCGAGGAGTTGGATATAAAGAAAAATCAGCACTTGGAGTACTCGGAATGCTACGAGGTTAGTTTCTGGGCAGAAGTTGGTGATTTTTGGACGATTACATCGAAATTGTATTACGGAAAAACAAAAGAAGAACACGAAAGCGTTATGAATAGGTGGAAATCCGATTACGCTAAACAAAAAGTTAACCTTGTTTCAGTTATCTACACATGAAAAATACAGAAATATACAGACACGTTTATGATAAGCTGGGGTGTTTAGTCGTCTCTGTTTATCAAGGGAGAAAAAAGGGTAGGATTGTTTTTTGGAACGGCGATTTTTCCTATTCAGCTAAATTTAAAGATTGTAAAATTTTCATCCATAATGGAGACCGAGGAATTTATGTCTTTTTTAAAAAAGGCTGTCTTGTGTTTTCTGAGGGGGGTAATTCTGATTGCAGGTTTGGTAATTTCCTACACAAGAAAGTGAAAAGCGCAAGAAGAAGAGCGAGGATGTTTGTTACCAATCATCATTTCGATAATATGAAAGACGCACTCCGTTACGCAAGAGTTGAATATATTAATTATTCATCACCTCAAACTTGGCTTTGCATTACTAAGGAAAACGTGGATAGCGTAATCCGGCAATTACAAGGTCGATAATTTAGAGTTTGTATAAATTGCGAATTCTTGTAAAACCAATCGAAAAAATAACTATTTTTGCAAACGAAAAACAAACAATATAATGCATCCGAAGAGAAAGAGTAGTAACGAGAAATTAGCGCAGATATACACGGTGTTATCGAAATCAATGCTGCGCTTTGTGAACAGAATGGAAAGCATCGACCTGAGCGACCTGCTGCCGGAACACAAAAAAGACATCATGTCTTTTATTAAGGAAAATAAAGAGGCATTGACCAGACAATCAAATTCCGCAATCGGAGGCGCTGGACATGCTCTCGATAATCTTAAAAAAGAAAAAGAATAATGAATACAAAAGCACATTTTGAATTTACCGCAGGTGAGAAAAACGAATTTCTTGCCGACATGATGAACTGTCATTTGAACTCCATCTGTGATTCATTTTATTATTGCACAAGAAGCGGTGAGCGGAAATTAAACAAAGAACTCATAAAAATGCTCGGAGTAGATGTTGATGAGCCTGTTAATTGGGGTGGCGGCATTAGTGCCAGTGTTGATGCTGAAAGGTTGAAAAAAGACCATAACAATATTGTAGTTATTATAGAAGAGGCATCACCGGAATCGTGTCCCACGCTTTGTGGTTATTTTGCCGATGTGTTGACGGGAATGGGCTTTTCATCGGTCGAGGTAATTACTGAATGGTAACTAAAAAATAAAAAATGAAAAGAGCTATTAATTTAGACAGCATGTTTGTCCCTGTAGCCTTTCGGCCAGAAATCGAATTTGAAAATATGCGGTTTAATGGCGGTGAGGTTCATATCAAATTGAATAACAATATTAATTATGACGAAATTGAATCCGTTGTCATCACTCATCGAATAACCGATAGTGATAAATTAATGGAGGTTCTGTTAGCACATGACGCACTGAAAAGAAAGGGTGTTAAGAAATTCGATTTGGTTATGCCATATATTCCATACGCGAGACAGGATAGGGTGTGTGTAAATGGTGAATCGTTTTCATTAAAGGTTTTTGCTAACCTGATTAACTCATTGAAATTCGATAACGTTTTCGTACTTGATGCTCATTCTGGTATTTCACCAGCCCTTATTGATGGCTGCGTAAATATTTCAAACGAAAATTATGTTGAAAGAGCAATAGCTGATATTCGCGGTGTTATCAATAAGATAGTATTAGTTTCTCCTGATTCTGGAGCGAATAAAAAATCAAACGAGCTTTTTGAAAAGGCTGCATATTTCAAATCACTGGTTAAGTGTGATAAAAAACGAGATGTAAGCAATGGAAAATTGAGCGGATTTGAGGTTTTTTGCGATGATTTAGGTGGTGCGCCATGCATGATTGTTGACGATATTTGTGATGGTGGTGGAACTTTTGTAGGTATCGCAAAAGAATTAAAGAAGAAAAATGCCGGAGACATTTACCTTTTCGTTTCTCATGGGATATTCTCGAAAGGCTTTGATGAATTGGCTCAGTATTTCAAAAAGATTTACACCACCAACTCATTCAAAGACGTAAAGAACGAACTTGTAACGCAGTTTAAAATAGAATTGTAACAACTAAAAACTAAAAAATGATTACAGACATCAATCCAATGTGCCTAATCGACGGGTATAAAGCTGACCACCGCAGACAGTATCCCGCCGGAACAGAGTATGTTTACTCAAACTTTACACCCAGACAGAGCCGTATTGCCGGAATAGATGAGGTTGTGTTTTTCGGGCTTCAGTATTTTGTAAAAGAATACCTGATTGAAAGGTGGAATAAGGGGTTTTTTGAAAAGCCGAAAGAACAGGTTTTGCGCGAGTATAAACGCCGGATGGATAATTATCTTGGTGTTGATGCTATCCCGTGTGAGCATATTGCCGAACTCCATGATTTAGGATATTTGCCTATTCGGATAAAGGCTATCAGTGAGGGACGTTTGGTTCCGATTGGTGTTCCGGTTTTCACCATTGTGAACACCATGCCTAAGTTTTTCTGGCTTACTAATTATTTTGAGACATTGATGAGTAATATTATGTGGAAGCCTATCACGAGTGCCACCACAGCTTTTCAATATCGCAAAAGACTTGAGGAATATGCTGAGAAAACAGGATATGACAAATCTTTTATTCAGTGGCAGGGGCATGATTTCAGCTTTAGGGGCATGAGTGGAAACGAGGATGCTTTACTGAGTGGTGCTGCACACTTATTGTCTTTTACCGGAACCGATACCATCCCAGCGATTGATTTTCTGGAGAAATATTACAACGCTGATTCCGACAAAGAGCTTATTGGTGGTAGTGTTCCCGCTACCGAGCATAGCGTTATGAGCCTTGGTGAAAAAGAGGGCGAAATTAATACATTTAAAAGACTTATTACAGAGTTATATCCCAATGGTATCGTTAGTATTGTTTCTGACACATGGGATTTTTGGAAAGTTATGACAGAATATCTTCCCGCGCTGAAAAATGAAATTCTCGCCAGAGATGGCAGAGTTGTTATTCGTCCCGACAGCGGAGACCCTGTGAAAATTATCTGCGGAGATGATGAAACACCTGAATCACTTATTACGGAAAGCCAGCGCAAAGGTGCATATGAAATCCTTTGGGATATTTTTGGCGGAGAAATTAACAAAAAGGGGTATAAGGTTTTACATCCAAAAGTCGGACTTATTTACGGCGATTCCATAACGCTTGAAAGACAAAAACTGATACTCGAAAAACTTGAGGTGAAAGGATTTTCTGCCAGTAATCTTGTTTTTGGAATAGGCTCGTACACTTACGAGTATGTTACGCGCGACACATTTGGATTTGCGATGAAAGCTACATGGGGGCAGGTCAATGGTGAAGCGCGGGATATTTTCAAAAATCCAAAAACTGATTCCGGATTTAAAAAATCAGCAAAGGGTCTGCTTTATGTGTATTCCGATGTCGACAAATTACATCTTGAAGACCAAGTGACAAGAGAGGTAGAAAATTACGGGGAGCTGGAAACTGTTTTTGAGGATGGAAAACTGGTCACAGAGACAAGTTTAAGTGAAATCAGACAGCGAATTAATTCTCAGCTTTAATAAATACACCCCGATTCAATTTTTGGGTTGGGGTGTATTTTACATACATTAAATATTATTTTATGAATAAAACATTTAACGGCGTAAAATACATGTTCTTTTGGAATGGTGTTTTCAGCAATTGGCATGAATCTCATTTTGAGGTTGATGGCGTTAAGTATAATTGTGGAGAACAGTATATGATGCATCAGAAAGCAATGACATTTAACGACCAAGAAACTGCAAATAAAATACTTCAGGCACAATCTGCGAGACGGCAAAAAGAATTAGGCCGTGAGGTGCGCAATTTTAATCTAGCGAAATGGGATTTGGTTAAATACGAACTTGTGAAAAAAGGACTCAGGGAAAAGTTTAATCAAAATCCGCAATTGAAAAAGCAATTATTAAAATACAAAGGCTTTCAAATTGTAGAGGCATCTCCTGATGATACAATATGGGGAATAGGTTTTTTTGAATGCGAGGCTATTCAAAATATTAAAAATTGGGGTGAAAATCTTTTAGGTAAAATACTTACCGAACTTACATTGGAGCTATCTTTGGGTGATAAGTAACTAAGAAAGTAACTAAGAAGTAACTAACAAATTTGTTACATGGGAAAAAGAATAACAGTTAAACGGATGCTTAAAAACAGGCTTGCTGAATCAAAACGAGATATAAAAACATCACATTGTTTTGATGAATTGCATAGTGTTTATGGTGGTTTAGATAGAGACTCTGAAGCATTCAGGAGAAGCATGGAAACCGATATTGACCAGCTCCGTTTCCTTATTTGGTGTATTGAAAATCGTGAGAAAATTGAACGTAGATGCTTGAGTGGTATTTGTGATAATCTTGCTTGGAAAGAGATGAGTATGGTATCTAAAAAAGCGGATTCTGTTTTAGGTGGTAAAAAGTTGCCTCAAGAAAAAGTTGACCTTAATGACCCGCGAATAAAAGAGAAAATTGCTTACGTCGACAAATGTCATGAGGAAATCGAAAAGAGAAAGCACGTTCCGACTGAAGCATGGCATCAAATAATAAACCGATAATAAATTTGTAAACAAAATGAGTATATTTAAAGATTTTAATCTACGCTCCGGCGACAAAGTTTGGGTAAATATTATCCCCAAAAAAGGTAAGCTTGAAAACCGGATTGATGAAATAGTTGGATTTTCCTGTTTTGGGATTTATTATAAAAATCATCCCGAGGATTGGCATCATTACACTAATGGCTTATTTTATGGATTTGGCTATCACGACGATGGGTATGTTATAGTTTGCAAAAAGAAATGGCATTTATATCCGGCTATTGTGGTTGAAAAAATAAGACTTTGGATTCCTGAAAAATGGTCAATTAAATTAAAACTTGAAAAATAAACACTATGCCTAAAATGAGTGAATATGACGCAGCTAAACTCAAATCGCTTCAAATTGAATTATGTGAGTTGATAGAAAAGCCTGTTTATGACGAACTGGGACGTTTCGTAATTGGAGAGGATATGCTTGATTATATGTCCGATGAGAGAAAAGATAAACTTTGGAAAACGATGAATGAAATAAGTTTGTTTTTTAAATCTTTTAACGACATAAGTGATGGTGTTAGAGAGATTGTTGCCGGAACAAACTAAATAAAAAGACAAAAATGAAAATAGACGAAATAATTACAATTTGTAAAGGCAGAAATGAATTAAATTTCCTGTACTTAATTACAAAACAAATAGCCGAATCAGATAGTATTGGTGATGAGTATACATATTGTAAAGGATACAAACCAGAACAATTTAATAATGCTGAAAAACATATTCAGCCAGAAGAATACAAGTTGAGAGGGTTTAAAGATGAATATTGCCAATGGTTAGAACATGGTGGTGTGCCTGTTTATGAACTATATCTTTATCAGATTGGTGTGTTGGTGAATCTAAATGAACATAAAACATTTGCTCCTGATGAAATTCCAACTAATAGATAGAAATAAAGAAATGTGTAAACAATGGAAATTGCAATTCCAAGACTGTAATGATGTTTCTATTTATTGCGGGGATTTTTTTTCTTTGAAAACTGATTGCGTTGTATCTCCGGCTAATTCTTTCGGATTCATGGACGGTGGATTAGATATGCTTATTACGAGAAAAATAGGAAAGCAGATTCAGGATAAACTTCAGAAAAGGATACGTGAAAAATATTTGGGTGAAATTTTGGTTGGACAGGCTGAGTTGATTGAAACTGATTTTGAGCAAATACCTTTTTGCATATCAGCACCAACCATGCGTGTTCCGATGATATTAAAAAACACAGTCAATGTTTATCTGGCATCGAAAGCTATATTTAATTTATTGACAAGTGAGAGTCGGTTTAATACGGTTACAATTAGTGGACTTGGCACTGGTGTTGGTCAACTTCCTTACGATGTGTGCGCTAAACAAATGAAAAAAGCATTTAGTGAGGTTTGGCTTGGAAAATATACTTTTCCAAAAAATTGGGATGAGGCGCAGCAAAGACACCAACTGTTGTATACTGATGAATGCAGGAACCTACAATATTAAAAAAACAAAAATGAGAAACAGAGCAAAAGTAATATTAGAGGATGAGATGAGTGAAAACACACTCGCCTACATGGAAAAAATGGATTACCTGAAGGAGTGGGTAATCGACGCAATGGTTAATTTTCACCAGAGTGAATTGAATTCGGCTGACTCGAAATCAGTAAGATTTATTTGTAATCGTTGTGGAAAAGAAAGAGGCGGAAATATAGACCGCTGTACATGTTCCGGTGGAGATAGTTTTGTCGTAAAAATTGACTACTGCGCAGATGAACAATTTGTAGAATTCGAGGGTCATACAATATTGATGAAAAATGTTGTCGCGGTAGAAAACGTAAAGGCGATAGGAACCGGAACGGCTATATGTGATTGGAAATGGGGGTTTGTTATCAAGATGGTCGGGAATAAGATTGAAATAATGGTTTCCGAAGATGGTGTGATGGATAGGGATAAGGAGAGGATTATTGCAAATAAAAAACGCGATAAATTCGTGTCTCTATGGAAAAGCGCCTGTATCACTAAAATAGGATGAAAATGAGTAAGAAAAAAGGAAACGACAACATGTACGACTTCGTTGATGTGCGAAGCAACCCGCTTGGTGGCAAGTGTTATCACGATTGTTCGTATTGTAGTACGAAAAGATTTAGCCGATACCCGAATATAGCGAAAAAATATTCTGGTGCGCCTTTTTTAGATGCTAAACAGCTAAAGAATTGGGGTGAAAATAAAACGATTTTCATGGTTTCACAAAACGACCTGTTTGCTGATAATGTGCATGATGAAATTATAACCAATATAATCAAACACGTTGAAAAATATCCAAATAATAGATATTATTTCCAGACAAAGAACACAAAGCGCATGTTGGAATACTATGGTCAGTTTGATGGTTTGAAAAATAATGTTTTTTGCACCACGCTTGAAACAAATAGGCATTATCCGGAATTCATGGTTAACTCTCCGAAGCCGACAGAGCGCTCGGTGTATTTCTCTCTGATTGACTGTCCGGAAAAAGAGGTGACTATTGAGCCTATTATGGATTTTGATATGGATGAGTTTGTGCAAATGATAAAAGACTGCAAGCCGAAAGCGATTAATATCGGAGCTGATTCCGGAAATAATCATTTACCGGAGCCGTCGAGAGAAAAAGTACTGGAGCTTATTGAGCGCCTGAAAGAATTTACAGAGGTAAAAAGAAAAACGAACCTAAAACGGATTCTTGATTTTAACCAAAAGCCTAAATTTGAACTCGACTTTTGTGAGAAGTGTTTTCAAATGACAAATCACTTAAATGGTGTTTGTGCAAAGTGTAGTAATTTAGAAATAAAATAAATTACACAAGAATGTAAAACATGTAGATTTTTTGTGTAGTTTTGCAACTTGAAAAACCAAACCCCAAAAACCCAAAAAACATGAGAAAAGTAATCGTTTCACTGAGTGTTCCCGATGACATGCCGGACAATACTGTTTCGATATGTCTGAAAGATGGTGAAAAGTGGCTTAATGACACGTTTAAGAAATTTTCATTCAAATTCGATTTCTTTGATGCTACCGCAGTTTTGGCACAGGATGAAAAAATGCGACACGATGCCGCTGAAGGCGATGATTACGAAACACAGGTGAACACCATTCTCAATATACTACTGAAAGGCGGTTCTATTACTAGTATGGAGTCTTTCTCGAAAAAGAAAATCACAAGGTTGTCGGCAGCTATTCATGTTATCCGGCACAAATTACTTATTCCGGTTGATGGCATTTTTGAGAAAAACGAGGTATCCAAAAAGAGATACAAGCGATATTTTATTGCTCCGGAAAACCTCGAATTGCTACACGCTAAGGGTATTAATAAACCGAGTGATGTCGGATTTGTGGATGAGGAGCCGGAATTAGGTAAGTTAGATGCCGTTAGCATTGAGTCGGCTAATTTAAAGCCTGTATCTGATATTGCGATAAGCGATACGCTTCCGATAAGGCCAGAGGATTTTGTTCGTGACACCGTAAACTGTTTAAAGTCTTTTACAAATTCGGATTATCCCCAATCTATTTTTTATGCCGATGAAAACAAAAGAATGCTATTTGAATACAAACAAATACATGGTAGGTTTTATCTTTTATGTAATTATCCGGATTTTATTTTCTTTTTAGAAAGTAAATACAATCTTAGTTATAATGATATGTTGCCAATTATTAAGGGTGTTTTTAAGCACCGATATGATATTTGTAATTTTCTTTTGATTACTGGAAATAGTGTGCGTTTTCCATTGATAGACGGATGTGATAATTCTAAACACGAATAAAGCGTATGTCAGATGTGAAAATTTGTAAAAGCTGTGGTTATGTCTCATGCAGGGAAACCGACTTTACGTTATTGAAAGACGTGTTTGTTTGTAAAAGGTGTGAGCGCGACTACAATAATGGGGACGAATTGGTTGTTGACTTCATAGATGGTTTTATTAAATGCAGGTCTTGTTCCACCGAAATGTGTAGTGAGTGTGATAATTTTTCAATGTATAACCCCAATCAGCCTGAAAATGAATCAACCAAAAGTGCATCATGAAAAAAATAGTTGTCTCGGAATAATAATAGCTGTTATTATTGTTGCGGCAATGATGTTTTTACCAACATGCCTGTGAGTGCAAATAAATATTGAAAAAATATTATTCTGGATTTCTGTTGTTTTTCTCGTTGCATTTGTGACGGTAATTTTAATCTTTAATGTATGAAAAAAATAATTTTGTTGTTATCTACGATTTTTATTTTCCAGATTGCCATCGGGCAGGTTTATGAAAACAAAACACGGATATTAAAACAGAAAACTACCACAAAAACGATTACGGTTAGTGAGGATGCTGGTATTAATTTTTTCGCTACGGACACCAGTTATTATGCTGACGAAAGTTACCCTCCGGTTAGAACCGACACCGTTCCGGCGCTAATAAGCTATTATGAGGATATTGGCACATATGCGGGTAATCAGTTTGGTCATTTCCTGCTTGTTGTCGATGGCTTTGTTCTTTTTGATGTTTACGAAACCGGAGGCAGCTCGTGGTATATGGGCGGCAATGGAGAGTGGCGTTTAAAGCCGGAGGAGAGACGTGAATTTATTGGATACCTTAATTCTAAAAGAAAACAATTTTCCGAAGACTGTAAATTTTATGATTATAAATTAAAAAATGAATATGAGTGATGATGAAAACAAACCTGCAACTATACGGCAATGGTTCAACTGGGGTTTACAAAACGGACACCTCGAACCCGATGTTTACGAAAATATAATTCAAAATACAGCGGAGAGGCAAGATGATAAACCCTGTCAATCTTTATCCTGCTCTCTTCAGTCAGCTTTCTTTTGGAACCATAGTGATACCGGAGACGATGATGCGGAATTCGATTTCTGGTCAAATATTCACAAACAATTAATTGAAAAAGGTTTATAATATGAATTTAAGTGAAATAGAAAAAGCGGTAGCGGAAAAAGATTACGATAAGCTTATTGATATTGTAAAGAGTAATCTTAAATCGGATGTTATCATTGATTCAGTCTACGAAAACCCAATCCGGTTTGAAAACAGTATTCGTACCGAGAAAAATACAGATATAATCCATGATGCCGTCATAAAGGGAGTTGTTGATAATGCTGGCTATTGGTTCCCCGAATTACCTACGCCCGAAAAGCTATTCGAGATAATACAAAATAAATATGATGTGAGCCGCCAGTACATGAATGTGCGACACATAATTCTCACCATATTATATCTATCTGGAATTAATAAGCGAAAAGCCGGATACCTGATGGGTAAAAATAGCGGCCACACATCTACTATTTACGCGATGAAAAAAATAAAGCATTATTCATATAGCGAGGTTAATACCTGTTGTGCTTTCGTGGATTGCTTTTTCTCTGTGAAAAAAAGTTTGAATAATTTAGTTATTGATGAACCGGAATATTAAAAATTGAGATATGGGAATGTTTGATTATGTCGAAATTGATGACGAGTTGCTTCCTGATGAGATAAAAGGAAACGGTGAACGATGGCAGTCTAAAAGCTATGGTTGCTACATGGATTTGCTGAAAATAACCAGTGGTAAATTATTTTTCAAGGATAGCTGGAGCGAAAAACGAGAATTTAAAGAGTTGGATTATACAGGAGAAATAAGAGTGCATCATACAATAGATGAGCAAACGTGGACTTTCTCTGCTTTTTTTGAAAGCGGCTGGTTGGATAAATTCATTCAGATTGAGCCTAAACCAAAAATTAAAAACGATGAATAAAAAATACTCTTTCAAGGTGGGTGAGGTTGTGAGGGTGAAATGTGGATGCGTTTGGTGTTATGGCCGTGTTGGTAAACGTGGTTCTGATGGTTTTTATGACGTTTCTTACGGCAATTCTCAGGAGTTTGAAAACTATTTATACAACGCTTATCCACTTTCTTGGTTTTCGGATTTTCAAGAGCATGAAATGAAACATTTGAACGAATTTAAAAACAATAAATATCATGGTCGAAACATTGATGAAATACGGAGCAATCTTCCAAAACAAAAAGCCGTTTGAGGAATTTGAAAACGAGATACTAATAAAATTGGCGGTGAAAATTAAAGCGGAATGCTGTGGTAAATATCGAAAATTTGAAAATCTTATTCCGAAAGATGGTAAATTGGTCTGCAAATACGGAACCGGATGTAAACGAAAAAGTAAAAAATTATGAGAACAAGTTATAGAATGCGATTAAGAGGTTTTAAAAAGGTCTACCCTGAAAACACGTCCAATGGTCATGAGGGTGATATATCGAGAGCTGAAATGAAAGGATGGAATGACGCTATTGATTGCATTCTCGCTTTCATGGAAAAGGAAAACGAAAAGCATAAAGAGGGGGCGTTAATGAAAGGCGAACTACTGATATTGGCAAATGATTATGCGGAAAAAAACGCCAAACACTTTTTGTTTAACAGGAAAAATAGAGAGCTTGCGATTCAGCGAATAATGGTTATGTTTATTCTTGATTATTTCGAATCGTATGTTTCTGAAATTTATTAAAAAACACAAAAATGAAAAACGACGAACTGAAAAAGGTGCTTGATGAAAAATACGAAACATATGTTTTGATGGGCGCGGAAGAGGAATTCGGAGAGCCTGAACTTTTTATTAATGGTTACACGATAGGAATAATGAGTTTGATTGGTTCGGCTGTAGAGCAGTATCCGGATTTAAAAGATATGATTTCGAATTCTTTAAAAAACTCAAATGACAACCTATAACGAAAGAGTGGCTGCTTACGAACATGTTTGTTCCGGAAAGCCGTATAATAACTCAGGTCTTTTAACTGTTTTAAATGGTCGGGTTAGGTGTAATTACTGTGGTTCCTATGTTTATAAATCGGATGTGAATTGCTGTAATTGCGGAGCACCTGTTGATATTAAAAAACCAGCCAAGGAATTTCCGGATTCCAAATTGGGTGAAAAACAAAAAATCAGTATGGCTGCGCTAGCATCAGCATTACTTCTTTATCCATATTTTTTAATGGGGAGAAGATAAAAATGAAAACAGTAAAAATATCAGACGAGTTATTTGCTGAGATGAAAAAGTGCGTGGAAAACGGCTGCTTTTTGCTTATTCCATCATATGACGTGTCGTTAATCGTAGCTACCGAATTTGATGAGTTGGAGAAGAAAAGACTCTCCGAAATATCTGGTAAAACGAACGCGATGACACCTATTTCGGATGAAATAATAAATGAGGTGAACTTGAATTTAAAGAATGGCGAAAAACGTTTCATTGACGAAATACAATAAATAATGATAGGAATTTTTGAAATAAAAGCGGACAAAAACAACTGGCTTCTTTCAGTCGGTTATAAAGCATCTAAAACAGTAATACGCGACACGGTGGAAGCGATAGGTGTTACGGAAATAATTCATGATGATGATTTGGCGCAAATGAATCCGGAGGAATGGATAACGATAGAATCCGTTAAGGTTGTGCAGAAAAAGGGGGCAGTTATGAATATCGAGACAATTGATATAAAAGATTTGATTGCCAATGAAATAATGGATGAACTGTTTTTGGAAATAAGGTCGAAAGAGTTGGGGGTGGTTTGAAAAAAGTGGGGGGTATCGTGAAACGCGATATGCTGAAAAATAATTTAAAAAAATACAAAAATGATGGCATCTTATTATGCAAAACACGAGTTAGAATCGTGTAAAAGCGTTTCGGACGATGACTTAAATAAACTACTTCAGGAGGTTCGGGCAATAGATAGTGATTTTTACCTGAAAAAGATGGAAATCAACCCTAAGAAACGGTTTCTAAAAAAGAGACTGCCGTCAATAACGCTTTATGAATTACTGTATGATTATTCCGGATTTGGAGAGTGTCAGGTTGTTAATTTCAGCCAAGAAAATAGCGGCGGAATCAATACCTGTGTTTCGAAATCTTATATTGAAACATTTTTTCTTGGCTGGCTTGGTGGTTATGAACAAGGATTGGAAAATAAAAAATAAAATCATGAGTAAAATTGATGAAATAAAAAAAGCGATGCTTGAATATAGAGATTTATATGGCGAGCCATTGATTAATTCTGGTGAGATAATGTCTGCTAAAAGCGCTGTAGAGCTTAGTTCGATAATATGGCAACACGCATCGTATATACTTGATTGTGCTAATGATGCGGCTCATTCTATTGAGAAATTTGCCGATAATATTGGGTTAACTAAACTTGTTCAGACTGAAAAATAATTAAAAAAACACAAAATAAAAGCATGAGCGAACCTGATGAAATAAAGAAATATTTAAACAGTATTAAAAAGGCAACGAAGGGAATGACCCGCGACGAGATTGCTTATTTCATGGATAACATGCTGAGTAAAAATGGATTCACAAATCCATCCCGTCCGGCATCTATTACTTTTGCCAATATGTATGCGGATAGGATGCGTGAAAATAATAATTACCGATATGTAAATAATGATTGTTGCAGAAATTGCAAGCATTGGAGAGATTCGTATTTCGACGGCGCTCCAGATTTTTGTCAATTGATGTTTGTTAATGTTGAGGTGGAATCTGCGTCGGTAAGTGCAACCGGAATATGCGATAAATTTGAAAGATAAAACAATTTTAAATGAGTAAGTTTAAGTTTTTTAAAAAGACAAAGTGGGGTAATCCGGTCAAATATTTGAAGATTAATGGGGAAACCAAGCATGGTAGTATTTGCGTTACTGGAGTTGTTGATATGTGGCAAGTCTCTAAATTCAGATGGAGTAATGGCACTTTGTACGGCTATAGAATAAATGTTTTTACGCCATCGGATTTAGTCTTAAGAAGCTATAAGAAAATCAACCTTTTAAACAGATACACACTTCCTGTTATTTTCTTTCTTGTAAATCTGTTTTTTCAGCCAATAAGATTGATTTCTTTTTTGCCGCGCAAATATCTGTCTCAGGGTTATAGTTTTTTTAGTGAGATGAGTTATTATTATCGCAGTGTGGCTTTCTTTTCAATTTTAAACATCATAGGACTGATTGTTTTTTCATTATTGTTTTTCTTAAAATAGCTAGATATGAAAGTAGTAATAGAATTAGAGGATTCGATAAGTGGATTTGAGGCTGAGGGGCTGTTGGAGAAATTAAACTCCGAGCCTTATGTCAAGGATGCCTATATTCAGGATTGCGGCTGTGGTGGTTGTAGCAATCATTGTAAAAAAGAAATAAAAACAGATTACATTTTTAGCAGTTGGTTGGATGTTAAGTACCTTGCTTATACTGAGGTTTGTGACAATTTGGTGAGTAGGGATATATTTATCAATGATTTTATTGAGTGGTTGCAAAAAAATCATGCTAACGGAATTTATATTTCAAAATAATTTTTGACACACCTGTTTCATTTTAATAAAAATACTATCTTTGCCACATGAAACCCGAAGAACTTAGCGCATTACACTCTGTATTTGAGGAGCCGTTTGATGTATATAAAAAACGAAAGGATTTTATATCTCCATCAGATATTAAGGGTTGTAAAACCCCGAAACAATATCAGTATAAAAAAGAGCATCCGGAGGAATTTACTGAAACACGCGACACTCTTTTAGGAAATTATTTCCACACACTCGTTCTTGAGCCGAATAAGATAGAAACGGAATATGCCATCTGGAACGAGGATATGAAACCGTATCCAGATAGCAATTATCAGAATAAAGCCAATAAGACTGCGCGGGAAAGATTTATGGCTGAGGCCGCATTAGCCGGAAAGAAATGTTTAGCCAAAGAAATTACGGACACCGCGAAAGCGATGTTTGAGGTTGCGAAAGAATCAGAATCATACATGCATATTTTTGATGGTGCAAACGGGATTTGTGAGTACTCATTTCTTGCATGTGCTAAATTTTATTTTGGTCAGGAGGAAACCGGAGACCCCGAAAAGTTCTTCAAGGTAGAAATCCTGAACATAAAAGAGGCTGCTAATATTCCGGAAAATAGACGGCTTTTGTTGAAGTGCAGACCGGACTATGTTTCTAAAATTACGACCTATATTGCTGATGTGAAAACATCTATTACAGCATCTCCAATTAAGAATGGATTTGAGGCGCAGGCTTTCAAAATGGAATATCACATTCAGTCCGCAATGTATATTGATATTATTGCCGCTGCTGTAGGAAAAGACCCAGATGATTATGATTTCTATTTTGGAGCTATTGAAAAAGAACCACCATACGATAATATGGTTTTTGCCTGTCTCGCGCAAAGTGAGTATATAGAATTTGGCCGGAAGCAGTATCAAACCAGATTGGCGCAAATAAAGATGGCTCAGAATAGAAACAAGTATAAGAGCTACGACATATACAGTTCTTTGGATGGTGGAATTTGCCTTTTGGGAATTCCAGCGTATGCGAAATACGATGAGATAAAATTTTAACTAAAACTCAAAAAATAAAGCTATGAAAATGAATGAAAAACAAGCGGAAAAGCGTATTGCTGAAATCGAAAAAGAAACTAAAAAACTAAACGACGAGGCCAAATCTCTCCGTGAGGTGATTGAGCGTAAATCAAATGTAATGTTGCGTGTTAAAACATTTGCAGATGCCTGTATTGAATGCGGTACAACGGAGGAGGACTTTAATAAAAAGTATTTTTCTCTTGATTTAGATAAGGATACGATTGCTTATGAGAAAATAAAGATTATCGCAAAGGCGCTGAATGATGTTTGGGTAGCCGACTTGAATAATAAGGAACAACGTAAATACTACCCGTATTTCAATGCCTCGCCGTTCGGGTTCGCTGCTACGTCTTACGACTTCTGGGTTACGGCTGCGAATGCTGCGGGTTCGCGCCTCTGCTATAAAAATAGCGAGTTGGCGGAATACGCCGGAAGGCAGTTCGAATCTGAATATAAAGAAATGATAGCTTGATTTGTGAAAATCAAGCTAAAAAACAAGAAAACAAAAACTCAAAAATAAAAAAACATGGCAAACACAATCGTTCCGAAAACAATGTACGCAGAGCTTTACGACCAGAATGAGCGTATTAATCAGCTAAAAAGAGATGCGGTTATTACAACTAAAGAGGATTTTATGCGCAAGCTCACTGATGATGAAATTGTAGAAAGAGAACATAATTTATCTGATTTGGTATTGGAGATGCAAAAGGCGGATGATAAATTCAAAGACATAAATAAGGCTTATCGGGAGCAAAAAAAGTCTCTTGAAAAAAGAATTAAAACAATCGCCATAACTATTGCGGAAAAAGCAATCGAGGATTCCGGTGTGGTTTATTATTATCGTTTTGACAATCTCGATATGATTGGCGTTTACGACGGGAACGGTATGTTGGTGCGACAAAGAATGATGACTCCACAGGAGCGTATCAATACGATGTTCATTGAAAAAGATGCACCTAAAAATGCTGAAAACGATAGTGATGTTGATAGTAATTATCAAGATGAAAACGAATAATCATGAGTACGACATCAAATTATAATCTAAAATTCCTTGTAAAAGCAAGTGTTGTTGCTAAACAGGAATCCACAGTTTATTTCGTTCCGGCGGAATTTAACAAGAGGGGAAAGTACAAGTGGGGTAATTTCTACATGATTAAATATCGTGACCATCACTACGATACCGCTGAGGCTGCTATGAAAAATACGTGGAGACCAGATTACCAGTATTTAGATGCTGACGGTAAGATATATTACAAACCATATGTAGTTCTTAAATTCGCTGATAACAGTGAGTATATTGAATTTTTCAAGGATGAGGCGAGTGCTAATATGTTTGCAAAAGAGTGTGAGAAAAAGAGTGCCGGAATCTGGCTGAAATAAATTAAAACCAAAAAAATGGAAAAGAAAGACGATTTATACGACATGCTTCGCGACGAGGGTGATAGTTGTCCAAATTGCGGATGTTGTCTGGTTAATAACGAAAACGGATGTGCTGTTTGTCCGAATTGTAATTACCCATATAACCAAAACTAAAAACAAACCCAAAAACAATAATGGAAGACAAATTAAAAATAATCGGCCTACAAGTCTCCGGACTTCGTAAAATTAAAGCGATGTCGATGTCGTTTTCTGAAAACGGATTGATAGAAATCGCAGGCAAAAACGGTCAGGGTAAAACATCAGTGCTTGACTCTATAGATATTTTACTCAAGGGTGTATCCGCGCTTCCCGCTAACGCTGTTAATGATGGCGCAGAAAAGCTGGAGATAATCGGTAAAATCGGAGACTATACTATTCGTAGAATATTTTCTAAAAACAGGAGTCAAACCACGTTTCAGGTTCGTCGGTCAGATGGATTTGAATTGAAAGAAAAACCACAGGCATTTCTTGATAGCCTTGTTAATGAAATCAGTTTCAATCCAATGCCCTTTGTGTCTAAAAAACCAGAGGAGCAATTGGCCTTTTTAATGAAATTCGCGGGGATTGATTTTACTCAGATAGATAAGGAAATTGCCGAACTTGAAACATTGCGCACCTATGTTGGTCGTGAGGTAAAAGAGTTTGGTAAAATTGTTATTCCGGAGAAAGTAGAATCTGTATCGCTTACCGAATTAAATGCTGAGAGTGACCGAATTGATATTAAAAACGAAAAGACAAAAAAGGATTTTGAGGATAGACAAAAGCTAGAATTAGAGATTATTAAAGAATTCAATGATGAGCAGCGCGACAGACAGTCGTTAATAGATAACGCTGTTAAGATGCTTGGTAATCTAAATCAGCAGATAGAGTCTATCAATGAGGCTTTGCAGAATGGTGGGGTAATGGCTCCGTCTAATAAGATAGTGGGACAAGATGAATTCGTGGAATTCAAACCGTATCACACTGATATTTACACGCAGAAAAAAAATTATCTGCTTAAAATATCGAATGTGATTTCATTGTCGATTGATGATTTCACAAAGCCGCTTGACCTGAAGCCGGAAATTTCTATTTTACCGGAACCGGATTACACCAAAAAAGACGAAGTGCGGCAGAAAATCGCAAACTGCGAAGAAACGAATATAAAAGCAAAAGCATACAGTGACGCTATTCTTAAGCAGGAGAATTGTGATAAGAAGCAAAAAGAGTACGATGACAAAACTAAGAGTATTGAGGAAAAGCGTGAAAAGAAAAAGAAAATGCTTCTCGATGCCAAAATAAATGTAGACGGTCTGGAACTCCGCGAGGATGGGGTGTATTACAATGGCACATTTTCTAAAAACTGGTCGGGTGCTGAAAGCTGGATTATATCTACTAAACTCTGCATGAGTATGAATCCGAAACTTCGCGCTGTATTCTATGATGATGGTGAGAAGCTTGATGAGGATAACCGTAAGATTATTAATCAGTGGTGTATTGATAATGATATTCAGTTTATCATTGCTAAGGTTGACAATGTAAACATGGAGGATGAAGACCCGAATATTATTTACATTGAGGATGGCGATATTGTCGATACCAAATCCGGAATTGAAAACAAGGAAAAAGCGAAAAAAATATTTGTTGATATTAAAAAACGCGAGCCGAAAGAGGTGGGAACTGAAAAGACTGTGAAGACAAGTCGTAAAGCTATCCAGTCGCCAGAGGATTATGACAAAGCCGTTCAGGATGATTTGAGTATTGATGATAGCGGCATGGATAATATTTTCGATGACGAAAAACCCGCTGAGGAAATAAAACCAGAGGAACCAAAACCGGAGCCGAAAAAAGAACCGGAAAGCCGCGCCGTTGACCCTGATAGTCTTTTTAAATTTTAAAAAACAAAAAATATGCATACTGAAGCTGATGAGACACTTGATAAGGCAAGAGAATTATTATCTAATGCCTACAATAAATTGCTGACATTTTTATCGGATGGTTGTTGGGGACGTGACGAATATTCTGATGAAAAAATCGAACAAATTCAGGAGGCGGCTCTTGAAATTTTGAAACTAAAACGTAAAATTTAAAAACAAAAAACATGAACGAAAAAAAACAAATGCTTTGGGATGCTTGCTTGGCGAAATTTAAAAGCGGTAGTAGTGAGTCTTTGGCTATGCAGGAATGGGCTATAGCTATTCAGGATGGGGCGAGGTTTTTTATTAAATTTGAAAAAGAATTTAATAAGGAGGATTATACAACTTGCGATGGTGTCTTTATTGATTTTGGCGAAGAATATTACCGGATATTTAAAAAGAAAATACCGCATTCACTCAATTTTGAACACGAGTTTGTTATTGAAGAGCGTATCTCGGTTTGCGGTGAAACTATTTATGATTACCCAGACCCGAGTATGCCTACATTTGTTTACAGTAGCTTGGAAAAAGCAAATGAAAAATTGGCGGAGCTGAAAAAGAATACATAGGCTGCGATTATTACTAATAACAAAAAACTATAATGGGAAAAAAGAAAAAAGTAACTGTCGTTTTTGAATTAAATACGGAATTTGAGGCTGAATCAAGAGAGGATTTACGCGCCGCTATTACCGTTAGTCGTGAGATGCTGAGAAACTTTACTCCGGTTAGGATTTACGATGAAAACAAAAATCCAATCATGGGTGAATCACAGACGGATATTGTTGGTTATGATACGACAACTGACGAGCCTATTTTCAACGGAGACCAAGTTTTGTCATGTGAGCAATTTATAATGCTGAAAAAGAATTTCGATAAAATGACAGCTGAAGAACAGGGAGTGTTTCTCGAAATACAAAAACAATAAATATGACTGAATCCACGTGCATTTTTGAGTATATCCTTTGCGATGACGAGAGTGATAAAATAATCATGACGTTGCCAATTTTATTAGGTACGCGAACGACATTTGAGCATTTTACGGGAACATACTTGGTTGCTGAGTACAAGCAAAGCGGAGATTTCACCTATGTTTTCTGTGATAAAATGACAAAACGTCATACAGTAATAAGTGTGCTGGATGAAAATCGAATCGGGAAAAAAAACAAACAAAAAAACAAGTAAAATCATGAAAAACAAAATTAAACTTTTTGAAATCACCTATAATAACGGTGACGAGATTGATTACATAACCGCTAAAGAGGCGAACTTTGCTATTACAGGTGCTTTTAAGGATGACCTCTGTGATAGCCTTGATGATATTAAGGAGGTGAGGGAGGTTCCGGAATCAGAGTGCGCTGAAATGATTGTTAGCGACCCCGATGATGTTGATTTTGAATCATTCTGTATGCTGGATGAGTTAAACGAAATTAATCAAAACGAGGTAGAGTATGCCGATGACTACTATTTCCTTTATTGCAGTAAAAACAGGTGGTAATCATTTTGAGTAACGGATTTAAAACAGTAAATCAATGAGTGAGATAGAATCAATTTCATGCCTGATTTATGGCATAAGAAATAAAAGTGAAACCGATAAAAAACAAGTCGTTTTATTTGACACATTTGGTAGGTGGACTCCTGATTCAGACGATGTTGATATTGATGTTGTGTATCCGTTTTTTTCAAACAACGCATGTACGCCAATTAACATGGTAAGCAGGCATTTCGCTGCGGGTGGAAAAATAAATATAGGACAAACAAGTATGTTTGTCAATAATCCATCTCAATTTACCAATGAATTGAGAATATTCAAATATGGTGTTTCCGGCAATGCGCTTACTCGCACCATTAAATCGGTATCGTTTGAGAGTGCTTGTTCAAATCTGAAAAACAGCCTTGTTTTTAAATCAATGAATATCGACATAGACAAGGATACCTGTTTAGTGTTTGATATAAATCCAAAAGAGGAAGTGGTGTTCTGCTTTCATATTGATGAGTGCATCGAGCAACTGGACTAACTACAAAAAACAAAAATGGCATTAAAGAAAAAAAATACTGAAAATTCGGAGTTACAGCAGCAACCAGAAGCATCTGTCGAAAATCAGCCAGAATCAAATCCGGTTGATACAAACGTAGATGTTGAAAACGCTGCTGTAATTCCAGATGCTCAGTGTGGTGGTGAGGATAAAATGCAGGTTGGTCTTCAGCGAAAACCACTTACATTTACTGATTTATTGCGTGATGATAAAGTTCGGCGGCGTTTTGCAGAGGTGTTGGATAAGTACGCAAACTCTTTCATGAGTAACCTTTCAGTCGTTGTAAGTAAATCTAACGGTTTGAGAAACTGTGAGCCACTGAGTATAGTTTCAGCTGCCGTTATTGCGGCCAGTATGAATTTATCCATTGACCCAAACTTGGGATACGCTGCCATTGTTCCGTATAAAAAGAAAAATCCGACAGGGACGCATAGTCACACCGCGCAACTTCAGTTGATGTGGAAAGCTTACGTGCAGCTAGCTGAGAGAACCGGACAATATGCCAAATTGATTGTTACGGAGGTTTATAAAGATGAATTCGTGTCGTATAATCCATTCACGGAAGAGCTTTCTTTGACAGATAAGAGTCAGTGGAAAATGCGGTATGAGCCGGAGGGTAAAGGTGAAATTGTTGGGTATTATGCATACTTCAAGCTCACAGCCGGATTTGAAAAAAACATGTATATGTCGGCAATGGAGATTGAGCGACATGCTAAAAAATACTCAAAATCTTACAGGCTGGGAGAGGGAAACTGGGTGACTGATTTTAAAGATATGGGCAAGAAAACCGTATTGAAATTACTATTGGGTAAATACGGGATGCTTTCTATTGACCAGCAGTCAGCAATTAATATAGCGAAGGCTATTAAGTATGACCAAGCATCATTCTCTGGAATCGAAGAGGATGCCGAATTCGAATATTTGGATAATGATAAAGGTAACGTGAATTCTGAGGCTAATAATGACAGAATATCTAAAACGTTATCACTGATTAAGCCGCAGGGTGAAAACGACTTTTGATATTTAACCAATAGTAAAATGAGTTATGAAATGTTTTCATTGTAATAAGAAAATAGATGAATCAGAGTTGTCTGAGGTAACGGCTCCGGATGGAGATGTCTTTCATATACATTGTTTGGAAAAATATGAAAAAGAACGTGAAATATTTTTTAACGAAATAGTTCACGATGATAAGAAATTTGCTGACTGGATGGGTATTTCTGTTAATTTTATTAAAGAAGCATAATGAAATCAAGTGAGTCGTTTTTTAGAGAGTATCATTATATCGAAAAGGCGAGAAACAAACACATCGAATGTAGTTGTGGCTGGAGTGGTAAAAGAAACGAGTGTGTTGAAAAATGGATAGACACGGTTCGGTGTCTATCCGGATTTAGAGGAATGGAATTCTATTGCCCTAAGTGTGGCGAGAAAATAGATAAGTTGATAATGTGCCGTTCTTGATTTTGTTTTACAAAAAAAGACCCAAATAGTTTACAAGTTATAAACAAAACTTGCTTAAACCCGAAAAAAATGACTATATTTGCAAATTAAAATACAGTTTATGGGAAATGATGAATAACGATATAGATAGTAAGCCAGCTGTTAGCGATGTTGATTTGATAAAGAAAGTCCGTGTTTTAGAGATGCGGATTGAAACATTAATTAAATTATACAATGACCAGCAGGAGGAAATAGAGAGATTAAAGCGCATTATAAAAACCCAAAAAAATAATGACTGACTTATTTGTTGACGGCTCCGGATTGGCCGCTCCAGCTCAGAAACCCGAAAAAGGAAAAAGTAAAAACACGAAACAAGACCTTTATGTTTATCTAAAAGACATAAGGCGAAAAAACATTGAAACCCTTGAAACATACAAGGAGATGGCCGGAATTGGTGATGAGCGGGCTACTGAGAAATGTATTACCGCGAGGTCGCAAAATGAGTTGATAGATGGTATTGTTGATGTATACTTGAGAAAACTAGACAATAATTCTAAGGGGCTTATTATTTCGTCTCAGAAAGATTGGTTGTATCGTGAATGCGTTGATTTATACGTGCAGTTCTATATACGACAATACCACAACCGTGATGTATTTGTAAAGCCAGAGACAATACGAAAAGGCATGGATAAGCAGGATTTTATTGCCATGCGTGATATTATTGATTATTTGGGGGGGCTTGTTAACAATAGCGAACAACGTATTTTGGATGGATGGAGAATAATTCTCAGTGATGACATATGGGGTAACTTCCCTGATTATATCAAGAAAACGGGGAAATCCGTTGCTCAAATGAGGAGAAAAATGAATGTAATAATTGCAACTACAAAAGAAATAGCTAGTAAAAATGGAAAATCAGCCGCAGCAAAATCAGGAGAAACAACCATTATCAACGGAGAGAAAACCAAAGATAGTGATAAAACCAAAATACAATCCGACTTCACAAAGTTCGCAAAATTCATGTTTTCTCCCGACGAAATATAATGCACCGCAGATAGATATTTCATACTCCCCCGTACAGTTGGCTAAATTTGAGTACGCCGATATTCAGATGTATATTAATCGTTATAAGAATTCGTCTAACGATGTTCGGGTGGAAAAAGTGCAGGAATTAATGGGTGATATTTCTCAGATATTAGTACAATTGATAAACGATTTTGGTTTAGACAGGATGAGTAAGGAGGATTACGAACAGGATGGATTAAGGACTGTTGAATTAATAATGAAACACTACCCAGATTTCTCATTGAGGGATTTGCGTGATGCTTTCGAGATGGCTGTGATACATGCTATTCCGGATTTAAAGCCGAGTGATTATAATATGTTCGGGAAGCTGCGTCCAGAGTTTGTATGCAATGTTTTAAACTCATACAGGAAACATTATCTTATTAAGAAAAAACAAGAGGAGAAAGCCCGAATTGATTTAGAAAACTCAAAGGTTCTTTCAGCCTATAATGACAACAGGTTGAAGGTTGATGCCGTCAACTATACGCTTGAACAATACACGCTTTTTCTGAATGACAGCGAGAAACACGTTTGGGAGGATTGGGGTTATATTATTTTTAATTCGCTATCCGAGTTGGGTTTTGTCGGGTGTGATGATGATAAGATGGAAAAATACAGGGTGTCAGCCGTTAATGAGTTGATGGGCGAGCTTGCGAGAGAGCGGTCTACCTGTATTATTACTGGACAAAACCTTCAGGGAGCATCCATTGCTAGCACTATTTCGTCTATTCGCCATAAGCATATAGATAAGGAGAAAGGAGCTGTAAATTACATAAATGAGGAAACAAAGATTAAGTCGAAAATAAACCTATTTTTGGTGAAAGATGCGTTTGCTGACCTAAAAGAAGAAAATATTACTCCGGAGCAACTTAAAACAATGCTGTTAAATAAGGTATTTGCAAAGGAATAAGTGCGTTTAGCGAATGTGTAGTAGCGGCCTGTGTAAAATTACTGTTTGATTAATAAACGTAATTTGACATGGGCTGTTTTATTTCGTATCTTTGCAACATTCCTTATAATAAAAAAGAAAATAATGGGTAGTTTGAAATTCACGTATAGTAAGCCAAAGGGGAGAAAGAAAAACTATACAATCAATGTCGATTCATCAAAGAGTGTTATTCCGCTCAGTGTTATCGGTGGCGTTGTTGCATCCATTATGGGTAAAAAAGATATTGTACGCGATTCTGGAAAAAGCATCGTGGTGAAAAAAAGTCCGGAAAAATATCTGGCTAAATTCAGACAAAAGATATATTCCATTTCCGACAAGATGGGTATTGATGAGGTTGCGAAAAAATACGGTATTCCGCAAATGAAAACCAATGTCATTTACGATGCGATTGAAAAAGGGTTGATAGCGGAACATGAGAATGAGTCGGATTTTCAGAAACAAAAAGAAATTATTTATGCCAATCTGATGGAGTTCGGATTGAAATATTATGACTTGCCGAAAGAAAAGAGACCTGTAAGAAAACAGCCCACGTTGGTTGATTTTAAAATTTCGCGTAAAAAGAATGATGATGTGTTGCTGGCTCCCAATGGAAAACCGAGCAACCTGACTCCGGAGCAATATGAATTAGTCCGTACACCCGAGTTTAAAGCATGGTTCGGTGATTGGATTAATGACCCACAAAACGCGAGTAAAGTTGTAGATTCCAATGGAGAGCCGTTGGTGGTTTATCATGGAACTGTAAAAGATTTTACTATTTTCTCTTTAAAACACGCAACCAAGCAGACTGGTGCGGATTGGGGTAAAATGGGTTTTTATTTTACAAATAATAAAAGTTTAGCCGAGGATTTTACGCGGTATAAGTGGAGTTTGGCGGAAAAGAGTGAGTTGAAAAAAGGTTCAAAGGTAATTGATTGTTTCTTGTCTATAAAAACCCCGAAAACAGTAAATGCTCGCCAATGGACGATGACGAGTACGAGTCCTGAAATCTTAAGGGATGAGTTGATAAAAGACAACCATGATGGTTATTTTATAGAGCCATTAAATGATGATGATAAAAACTATTGGATTAACCTATTCGGAGAAAGAGGGATAAAAGAATTGATAAACAATCAATACGTGGCGTTTTATCCGGAACAAATAAAACTCGCGGATGGAACAAATGTAACTTTTGATGCCGAAAATCCGGATATTAGATTTGAGGACGGTGGCGTTATTTCCACCGACGAAAGGGCTGTTGTTATTGGAGCAATGCAACAACGAGCACCAAAAGAGTATGTTAATGCAATAAATGAATTTCTAGACTTTGACGTAGAAAAAGACACGCTTATTAAGGCTGATTACGATAGAATGAAACGTGCTTTCAGCGAAAAAGTCAGTCTCGTTGTGAAAAAAGGTTTTTCAGACTTTGCTTGGGATATTATTCACCGTGACAATCTGGAATATAAAAACCTGCATGACTTCCTATTTAAAGAGGGAACTCCCGTCAATGGAAATAGCACAATACTAAATGAATTGCATTGGGGCGGTAAATTAAAAAAGTCGGATATTCAGGCAATGAATAAGTACGAGAGGGAAATATACGACTATTATAACACTCCCGATAGAAATACGGAATTAAGGCGTAAGGTAGCCGAGAAATTAAAGCTGATAAAAGGCCGCATTGTAAAACGCGAGCCTAAAAGCGTAACAGAGGAAAAGCGAATTCAGGAAGTAACCGGAAAGATAAACCCGAAAATAAAGCGCGTAATAGATGAGGTCGCTGAGGCTTTCCGTTTAGAAATAAAAGAATCGTACAAAAGAATGTATAACAATATTATTTCTGAATTTCAGAAAGAGATTGTTGGAAAGGGTACGAATAATGTTGACATTCTTTACCCATTGAATGTTAATGATAAAAACAATTTCGAGAGAAATAGAGAAATCAGATATGCTCTCAGGCCGTTTACATTCGTTAAGGATGAAAATAGTGCGCACAATATATATCAGCTTGAAAACACTGATGAGTTAATCGAGAAAATATCTGATGAAAAATCAACGATGGATATTTCATCTTACAAGAATAAGATGTATGACAAATTATCCGATTTACTCCTCGGTGCAAATGATGATTTATTGAATGTTGAAAGCTCCGGAAAAAGAAAAGACCAAGACATTTATTTTAACTACGGCTCCGATATTTCGTTTACATTATCAAATCAGATAATTATTAATTTCTCGAAATATGGAAACCCTTTTTATCAATATCCGAGCAGGTTTCAGAATTTGAGATTACCGGACGGAAAAGTTATTGCCGCTCCGTCTGAAGCTGAAATTAAAAACACACTCAAAGATAAATTTGAACAGGGTGGTTTTGTAGAATGTCCGGTTGGCACAAAGGTGCAAACTCTTTTGTTTTCAAAAGACAATTTTACACTGAAGAAAGCTAAGGCGTGGTTGAAAAAACACGGATATAAAACCGATGTTGACGAAAAAGAAAACACATACAGATTTCGTCAGGTGGAACCGTGTGAATTTAATGAGGAAAGTTTTAGAACTATTGAATTTACCGATGGTATAAAAGCTGTTGTTGGTTGCCCTGTTGCTGAAATGGAGGATGGTGGCATGGTTGCACCTAACGGGAAAACGAGTAACCTGACTCCGGAGCAATATGAATTAGTCCGCACACCAGAGTTTCTTTCGTGGTTTGGTGACTGGATTAACGACCCAGAAAACGCGAGTAAAGTTGTAGATTCCAATGGAGAGCCATTGGTGGTTTACAATAGGGCTAAAGCAAAAATATATGAGTTTGACAAGCAAAAGCAATTGATAGGGTGGTTGGGAAGAGGGTTCTATTTTTCCATAAGTAAAGATGAATTTAAAGAATATGGGAAAACGATTTTACCTGTGTTTTTAAATATAAGAAAACTATTCATAGTTGAGGGTGAAAGTCCAAGTGATGTGATAAGTGAGGTTAAATCAATAAACAACGATTATTTTAATGATGATGTTTCTGAAATATTAAGAGGGAATAATTACGATGGAATAAAATTCAACCATTGGGATAGAGGTGCTATTATAAGTTGTTTTGATTCAACCCAAATAAAACTCGCAGACGGAACGAACACCACTTTCAATGCCGAAAATCCGGATATTAGATTTGAGAACGGTGGCAATGTTTCAACTGAAATAAACTGGGATTACGATGATGCGAAAAGAAAGCATGTCGAATTTGATATGCCACTTTATGCTATTACGGAAAAGTCAAAGACTGCAAAAATAGTTGAAATGACTCCGGATGAATACATGTATGATGTTTCAAAAGGATTTTTCTTGTCGACTGGTGAAAATATGCAGTATGTTTCCGATGATAATGTAATAGAAATTGCTGAATTAATGAAAGCTGGTGATTTATTTGAAATACCATATTTAACCATTGGCGGTAAATCACAAGAGGGAAGACATCGGGCGCTGGCCGCAAAGAGTTTAGGCGCAAAGACTATTCCGGTAATCGTTTTTAGGGAGTTGAGTGATTCTGAATACAAAACGGTTATTGACGATATTAAAAACATGGGCATTGGTGAAATGTCTGAATACCTAAAAGAAAATTTTGGAATAAGCGAGCCGATTAAACAAAGGGAATACGATAAGTTTAAATCCGTTGTCAAATATATAAAATTTGAGGACGGTGGTTCTGTTGACAACTTGGGTTATCACGGTGGTGATTTATATAAAAAGGCTGAGGGTATTGGTAGTACACTGCGCGGCACATCAGTTCCTTTCACCGGATATTATTTCTATTCATCCATTGAGCCAGCAATGCAACGCGGAAATAGATTAACCGGAGAGAAAAGTGTAAAAGCAGTTGATTTCTCTCAGTATAATTTGCTAAGGCCGTCAAACAGTTCTGATTATTTCTGGATTAAAAACGCATTAAGTCAGACTCCTAATATTGTCAGCGCAGATAGGGTTTATTCCGATTGGGATTCAATGATTTCGAAATTAAAAGAATACTCTTTATTCAGTGACTTTATTTCCGAATTTAAGAATGAGTTGACAGCGAAAAAAGATGAAATAATAAAATCGCTGCTTGAAAATTCAGTGAAAGCGGAAAATAGATTAGAGCAGCCGTCTGACGGAACAAATATCGTGGATACATCGGCAACTATTATTCTGAAAGCGTTGGGATATGAGGGGATTGATGTTAGAAATATTCCGGTAAAAGAGGGTGATGCAAATCCGGATTCCGGTTCTTATGGTAGTGTAATATTTGATATTAAAGAGGACTCGGTTGTAGATATTAATGATGGTGAAAAAAATAATGACACAGAAATGAATTTAGTAAACAATAAATCAAACAAAATGGAAAAGGGCGATTCAGTAAACAATATTACACTTCAGGACGATAACAGTATAGCCGATGGTGGCGCTGCGTATAATGGAGAGCTGCATACAAATGACGGCATCCCAATGGTGGTGAAAGAAACCGGACAGCCGATAGAAATCGAGCAGGCTGAGATTGTTATTACCAGAAAAGCAGCACAGATGCATTGCGAGGAGTTGTCGAAAATAAATCAGGATGGCGGCGGAAAAGCTATTGATTGTGATTGTTTGATTGAATCGAGTAAGGAAAATAATTTAATTGATGAGAAAATGAAAGGCGCAATAAAACCAAACGGCGAAATTCTGGAAGATGGTGGAGTTGTGCCAACACAGGATAGTGTTTATAGACTTCTTGGAGCGGTTGGTGATGAGACGAATTACCTTTATAGCAAGCCAGTGAGCGAGTGGGATGAATATGATATAAGTAATTGGAACGCGAAAAAGAATAAGCTCAAACAAATGTTTAGGGATAACACGTTGGATTTGCCGTTTGAGGATGGTGGAAGGTTGGATGATAGGAAAAGCAAGATTAATACATTTTGGGGAAATCTTTTTAAAGAAATGCAAGAGAATTCCGTAGCAAGAAGGGTGCTTGATATGAAATCAGCGGAAAAAGCTGATTTGTTTATCAGTGATTTTAATAGCTCTGATTATGTCGATAAATTCCGTGTGGATAAAAATCCAATTTACAAAAATAAAGTTGGAATTAGCTTGAAGACTGAATACTGGAAATTTGACAAAGGTGATGTTGTTGGTGAAAATATAGACAAAACGCTTAATAATGAGGGTAATATTATTCAGGATACAATTGAAAACGATAACAGTATGAGTTTATTTGACCAGAATCAGGTACAGATGGCCGGAATAACCATGTTCGAAGACGGTGGTGCTGTGAGAGATATTAATACTCCATTCACGAGGGAGGATGTGGAAAAAGAAAGAACGATATATTTTGAAAACAATAATAAAGTTGTTTTCGAGAAAAAACAAAACCCTGTTTATTATTTTGGCCGTCATTATTTTATGGATGATGAGGGTAACTGGGAGTTGGGAGCCTCATGGGGTTCGCAATATGTAGAAGATGTTGTTTTTGAGGCGGAGCATGACAGAAATATAGGAGTGTTAAGCAGAGACTATAGTAATGGTGAATTATTTGAAAATGGTGGTGATGTGCAGAAAAGCGCAACAGTAATTGTTATCTCCGATAGAAATCCGCTTTCAACACAGATTCATAAAATAACGGGTGATTGGTGGAATTCATCAGATTTCGAGGATTTGGAAATTCAGGAGTATTTCAGCATTGTTAAGCATAGTAAATCCGGTGAATATTTTATTATTTTCAGAGGTTCTTATGTTGCGCAGGTTGACGACAACGTAATAGATGATGATATTAGTTACATTAAGTCGAAATATGGATTTGGTTTTCTGAAAAATGTAGCCATTCTATATAAAGATAAATTTGAGAATGGTGATGTTGTGAAAGGTGAGTATCCACATCCGTTTGTGAAAATGGTTGACGAGCAGGTCGTGAAAGCCGGAAAAGACTATCGGGCTATAGGGGATTTGATATATAATTTATCCGGAGACCATAATAGACAGAAAAGACAAGAGGTTATTTCCGCAATCGTTGGAGAAAAAGTTCCTGTTGCAAAATCGGGAATTAGTGCAATCGAGAGTGAGTTGAAAAAGTGGATTCTTGAAAAATATCCAAATGCAAATGTCACGAATAGATTTGAGCCTGTTTTGACAGAGGAGGTAGTTGTTCCAGTTATCAGTGAGGAGCAAAATATTGGTGTCGAAAATAATGAAATAAAAGATGAGCAAATGAATAAAAACAAAGATAAGGAGGATTCAAATCCTGTTGGCCGATATGAATTTGGAATGGAGTATGAGGAAGATTTTCCAACAATGGACATGCTCAACACTGGCGCGAAAGCCAGTTTGTCTTGGGGAGTAGGAAAGCTCGAAAAACTTACGGAAAGTCTCAGAGATATGAACTTCCATCCTACAAATAAAATATTGATAAAAGCAATAAAACAGTATAAGGATGGTAATGTTTCCGGAGCTGAAGAATCTCTTAAGGAATTTAAAATTGCATGTCTAAAAGAAATAGCGGAGTTTAAACAGCCTGTTTCCGATACGGGAGAGGAAAAGCCATATTTAGACCCCGTATATGAGGCTGGAATTTTAGAGCGTTTTGAAAAAGCTCTTTCCAATTATAACGAGACAAAAGATAAGAAATACTTCAATGTACAGCACGGAGATACAAGTAACACTGTTGTTGGTACACTGGCTGAATTTATTATTGAGGTTGTGATAAAATCAAAACAACCTGAAAAACTGTCAGTATATTACGACCTATTGGAGAAAGCCGGACTTTCAAAGACAATGGTGAAAGACGATTATATGTATAATTGGATAACGTATGCATATGATAAGACTGATGAAACATTGTTCTATGAAATATTTGCCGAAAGCAACCTGAATCTTTTTGAATTTATCCCTGAAAAATTTAAGAAAAAATCAGATGTTAGACCGCTTTCCTATAAGCTCGACCCATCAGATAAGAACCTGATTAATATTATGGACGATTTCGCGGCCACGAAAGATAGTGTGGCGAGGGATATTCTGAAAGCTATAAGATTTGATGAGCATGGTGTCTCTGCAACAAATGCAAATGTTTTAGCTTTCATAAACGGTAAGGTCTCTAAAAAAGGTAATTTCTGTTTGACCAAAGATTGCATTGAGACATATGATATTCCCGATGGTGGCGAAATTAAAAGCGGAAATGATTCTGATAAAACAAGGTATCCGGAGTATATTGGTGTTCTTCCTCAGAACAATAATAATAGAAACATTATTAATGTAAACAGTCTTGAGATATTTGCAAACGCAATGTATAAATCTGGAATCGTTCAGAAAGCCGGAGTTGCTGGTGTTGTGATTAAAATAGATGAATTGGTTGTTAAAGTATCAAGTGAGAATTTAATAAAAGCCACTACATTCATGAAGCGACTTGGATATGATAAGATTGAAATATCCGGTTCAACAAACAAGCGTGGATTATTATTCATGCCAGTTGGTAGTGCTGCTGATGCCCGTAGTTTAAAAAATCCATTTGTATTGGTTATGCCTCTTCACATTGAGGGATACGATATACCTGTAGAGATTTTAGATTATCCTTGTTTCGACTGTAATGATGAGACCGTTAAGGTGGTTAATCGTGAAAGCATTGAGTCTATTGATATTTCTCCGGATGGACTCGTTAACACCGAGATAGGTAAGACGAAGAAAAAATTACAGAAGGATGCTGATGTTGAAAAAGAACGTTTGCAAAAAGAAATCACACGAGCAAAAGATGAGTCACGTGAGCAGATAGAGGCTATCAATAAGCGTGAGGCTGAGAAAAACAAACGAGCCGCTGAGAAAAAATTGAAAGAGGATTTAGTACGTCAAAAAGCTGAGGAGTTAAAAGCTGAAAAAGCAAGAAAAGATAAAGAGGAAGCAGACAGATTGGCTGAGGAAAAAAGAATTGCTGATGAAAAAGCGGAACTCGATGAAAAAGAGCGTTTGTTAGCCGAAAAGAATGCTGCCCGTATTATTGCCCAACAGGAAAAGGCTGGTAAGAAAATGTCAGCAAAGCAAAAAGAGTTGGCAGAGAAAAAGGCTGAGGAAATGGCGTTACTGCAACTTTTATCATCTGAAAGCGAAAGACAGGAATCGGAGCTTGAACTACTGGAGGTTGAAATGAGTGATGGTGAGGAAATGATTTCTAATTCGGGTAAAGCAAAGCCTACCCAAAGCGAGATAAACGACTTTATTGATTACATGTCTGAATTTTATGGCAAACAAGGATTGTATGCCAAAGATTACAATGGTGGTTTTACAAGGGAGCAGATAGCGGCTGCTGTGGATAAGTATGTGAAAGATAAAGAAACCAACTGGGGTCATGGAGATAGTGTTGATAGAGAGTTGACACGGGATAAATATCTTGCTCCGTATTCGATTGATAAAAAAGAGGCGTGGGAAATGACAGCAGCAGAAAGATGGAGCGCTGAGAGAAAGAGAGCTATTCAGGCTGACGGTATGGCTTATGTTAAAAAGCATATGGCAACGCTTGACGAATACAAATACGGCTCACATAAAAAAATGATTGAACAAGCAATTGCTGATGGTAAGCCTGTTCCGGTAGAAGTTCTGGCTGATTATCCTGATTTGGTAAGCAAGAAAGAAAAAGGTGGCAAAATTGAATCAGAAAAACCATTCGAAAGTGCGAAGGAAATAGAGGATTATTTTGGTGTTAGCGTAAATGTTTACGATGAATATACTAACGAGGTGGAACTCGAATCGCCGAAAGCGAGCGAGATTACTTTCGGATGGTCTATTGATGGACAATGGATAGATGGTGTGTCGTTAAAGAGTATAAGGCTGCCAAAAACAAGAAGTCTTATCACCGCGAGTTGGATTTCGGATAAAATAAACAAGGAGAAAATATATAAAGATTTCTCTGTCATCTTTAAGGATATTCTTGTAAAAAGTGGGCATTCCGGAAGCTCAATAAATGTTTATCCAACTACATACGGAATAGGTGTGGCTGTTATTTTTAACCCCAGTGGTTCTAATGATAAAGAGCAAATCACAAACCTTTTAAAACAAACAGGCGTGTCGTTCACTAACGAATATTCCGATGCTGGTTATGTTTACAGGTATAAAATAAGTAAATCAAAAGAAAATATAGACAAGATAAAGGAATACCTTGATAAAATAAACAATTGATTTCAGACGTAAATTATCGTATATTTGCAGGCGTAAAAATTAAACAGTTTTTAAATGGAATTCATGAAATATATCGCATATCCGGTAAGAATAGAGGAAACCGGAGAAATCAGACTTGTTTATTCAAAGTTCGATTACAAAGATAGAGAAATAGAGGATAAAATTCTCGATATGATATTCGACCGATTTGATAAGTACGGTGATTATACCGTGCTTGAATATTTTATGTCGGATGCACCAACTCCGGAGGATATTGTAATAGATTATTTCCGTAGAGAGGTTGTCGAGCATGTGAAAAACATTTTCATGATAAGCGATTTTGATATAACGCTTCCGGAAAATGACCCGCGAACGGTATTGTTTGATTTCAATAGTAAATTGTATACGGTTACGCTTAAAAGGTTTGTTTTTGAGTGGGTGGATGGAATTATAAAGTCATACTCATACGAATTGAGTTCTGTTGATAAAGGTGTGCAATCGTATTTTATGCAGGAGGATGATTTATTCACTGAATTCAATTTCGATATTATTAACGATATTGTTCTCGATGATTTGAGTGTTGATATTCCTGAATTTGAGGATGGTGGAGAACTGAAGCCAGCGAAATTCAGTAAGGTTGTTGGTTCGAGTAGTAGGTTTAAGCCTTATTCGGAAACAGTATTCGAGCCGCCTATTATTGGTCGAAATGGAAATCAGCTTACTTCTTACTTGTGGTCTTATGAGTGGGATGAGAGACCCAACTGGGAGGGTGAATTGGTTCCTTATAGAAAATCTGATTGGAGTAATGCTGAATTAAGCGATGAAACCGGACGGCAGATTGTGCATAAGTTTTACATCAGAAAAGCAGATGGTGAAATTATTACCGCAAGCTCTGAGTCTGTTCCTGTTTTATTAGGGTATCTGGATAAAAAGCAGATGAAGAGTTTCCCAAATCTCGTTACCGCGCTGAAAACATTAGCTAAACAAAAATTACAACTGAGTATTATTGAGGAAGAAAATAGAAAACTCGATGAGGCGAAAGCGTTGGTTGATAAAATGCCAAAGCCGGAAATTGAAAGAGGTGATGATGAACATATAGGGCGTATTACTTGGAAAATGGGCGATGCGTGGTGTTTGCAAGAATCAGAAGAGTTTAATTATGAAAATAGGCAAATGGAGCCTGTTTTAGAAATAAGCGAGGAACGAAAGGAGTGTGTTTATAGTTCGTGGATGCGGAATAGGTTAAAAGAGCTTGGGTTTGATAGAACTTATGCTGCTTCAACATATGATTTAAAGAAAAGGATAGAAAGACAGGAGAAAAAGATTGCCGAATTGTCAAAAATGCAGAATGCAGAAAGTCAGTTTGAGGATGGTGGCGCTGTTATTCCGGAAACTATTATGGTTGATGGCGTTGAAAGACCGACACGTAATAATCTTGGGAAATTAATTCATGAAACAATTGCGGGGATTGAAAATTTCTGGCGATGGTTTGGTGATAGTAAAATGATAGATGCGCAGTTACGCCCAATAGTAGTTTATCATGGAACCAATAGTGATTTTCATCAGTTTAGTGCGAGCGAAATAGGTAGTGCTAATGATAGAGGCTTTTACGGAAGAGGGTTTTATTTTACATTCAACTCAGACCCAAGTTGGCAATCGGCGGCAAGGGGTGAGGCTGGTTATTATGGAAATAGGATAATTAGTGCTTATGTGAAAACCGACAACCCATTTGACATGAGTTCGCTTTCGGAATATAATGGAATTAGAACATTTTCAATGTATCACGAGCCAGTAGTGTTCCTGAAAAATATTGCTGATAAATTTCCGGAAATATCAAATGAGATAGTTTTAGAGAAGCGAGGTAAGTACAATAGAGTTGATAACTCATACGAAATATCTTATGTTGGCATAAGTGTACTTCCGGAGTTGTTTAAAAAATATGATGAAGACGTTATTATTGAAACCGCTTACGATGGCGGTAAGCCAAGTATTTTATTTGCTTATGCGAAATCAAAAACAAAAAAGGCTTCATTTACAGATAGTGAGGGAAAAATACACGAGTGGGATGATACTGATGATTTTGGTAGATGGCATGTGAGTTTGCCTGAAAACGAGGCTAAGTTGTATGCAATTATTGAGGCAATAGAAAAATACGAGGGTATTAAAGCGAATTATCATGCGGAGGGATATATGACGAGGTACGAATCTATTACCGACGCTATTAAAAATAAAGGGCATGATGCAATAGTGCAATCATTGGATGGAGATGAAATTGTCGTTTTTTTACCAAGCCAAATAAAGTCCGCAACTGAAAACAATGGTGACTTTGACCCGAATAATCCGGATATTAGATTTGAGGACGGCGGTGGTGTTGATGGTGGTCGGGAAAAGATAGGAGAGGTGGTAAAACAGCGTCTTATAAAATCTCAGGAAAGCAAAGAATTTAAGGATACAGAAATTGTAAAATACACGAAGAAATATAAAGTTAATTATAATCTTGTGTCATCACAGAATCTCGACGAGGTGGAAGAGGATAGTGTGATAGCTTATAAGATGGTTGAAAAATCGAGAGTGTGGCAGGAATATGTACCCGCCGACGAAAAGGAAAAAGGCTATTCATCCGGAGCAACTTATCTGAAGGTGAAATGTAGGGATGCAATGGCGGCGAGACCATTTGATAGCGCTGATGCGAGAAAGGTGTACGTGAATGGAATTGAAAAGTTGATAGAGGTGCTTAATAATTGTTACTCTTACGAACAGACAGATGATGCATTGAGGGGTTTTCTTGATAGAAAAGACCTGTTTGTAGGTGACTTGTCGGAGCAGGAAAAAAAGCGCAGCTGGTCTTCAGATGATTGGCGCAGGGCTGAGAAGTTAAAAGGTATTTTTGGTGTTAGATTTGAAAACTTTTGTAAAAACAGGTCTGATTCAGCTGCTTTAGATAGAAAAAAAGCAGTTGGTTATTCAGCCTTCACTAAAGAGGAGCAGGATGCTTGGATTGACACACGTGTTGCATCTTTGAATAATTATATAGACAGAGCGAGTAAGGTAATATCCGATATAAACAAATTGAATTCATACGACGAGTTGAAAAATAGAGACAAGGATTTATATTACAAGCTATCGCCTTATATTAAAGGTTCTTTTGATAAATTCAAGCAAGAGGTAGTGTCAGTGTTCTCAAACAGTATAACGAGTTCTACGAGTAGTATTACTGAAATCAAGGATGGTTCTAATATACCGGAAAAATATAAAATTCGCATGGATGACTGGTCGTGGACTGATGAACAGAAAGCGGAAAGAAAAGGCGGCGATAAAGATGCGAATGCACCAAAGATAAACACGAAAATACCGCTTGCGTACATAAAAAGAACTGGCGGTATTAAATCTCCGGAGGTTTCTGTAGAAAATATTCGAAAATATTTTGGTTTCAAAAATGTTATTTTTGGAAAAGCTCTTAATGATGAATTCAGTAGAGCGCATGTAAGGCATTTTCTTGGCGCTTTAACTGATTTATCTGAAATACTGAACATTGATATGGCTAAGGTTAATAGTCTTGGTGGACTTGATATAAACTTTGCCACAATGGGCGTTGGTGGACACATGGCTACATATTTCCCATCAGTAAAAGCGATAAACCTTTCGAAAAACAGAGGTGATGGTAGTGTGGCTCACGAATGGTTCCATTATTTTGATAATATGGTCGCTGAAAAAGACCAACATGGGGGAACGTATAGTTTTATAACCAGCGTGTTTACGTCATACAATGAGAGTGCGGGGGTATCTAATTCCGCAAAAGCATTGATGGATTATATAAATAAGGGTGATGGTGGATTCTTTAAAAAGGTGAGATATTACGCTCAGTCGGACATTAAGTATCAGGGAGTTTACGCTGACACAGCTGAAAAAGCAATAGAGGTGGCACAAAAGGAGTATAGTGGATATAGGAATGGAAGTATGGCTGATGGTAAGAGCACTGTAAACTTTTTTGGATACATTGCATATAAATTTGGACTTGAATATATTGATGTGGATATGCATTATAATTCATCAAAATATTATTACGATTCAAACCATGTTGCTAAAAGTGAATATTGGGTGAGAAGTCAAGAGCTTGCCGCTCGCGCTTTTGAGGCTTATATTCAATTAAAACTCGAAAAGGCCGGACGTGTTAATAATTATCTCGTTTCTTACAAGGATAATTGGGCTAAATGGGGCGACAAAATGCCTTACCCGCAGGGTGCGGAGTTGGAAAAAATATCTGTTTTGTTTGACGCTTTATTTGAGTCTGTTAAAAACAGTATGTCGATAGGTGATTTTGTTGCGTTTTCAAAAGAGCGTCAGGATGAATATATTGATTTTAAAGATGATGATAAAACAGAGGTTGTTGAAGCCGCTGTAGTTGTTGAGTCGGAAGTTGAGCCAGTTGTAAAAGATGATGTAGTAAACATAGTTGATGATAAGCAGACCGCTCCAGCTTTGAACGAAAACATTGAAACGGTCGTTACTGAAAAAAGTGAAACAATGAGTGATGATGATATTAATAAAAAAGTTGAATTACAACGGTCGTATATTGAGAAAATGATGAATCCTGATAACACGGATGTCTATGTTCGTGAATTTATCATTCAGGGTTTTGGTATTAGTCCGGTATTGATAAAAGATTACGGATATAAGGTGGATGATTACCTTGTTACGGAGCGCGGCTTATTTAAGTTTGCCGGATTTAAAAAAACAAACAGGAGAATATGGCATGATAAATTTAAACAACAGATAGCCGAAAGTTTGAATAATGAGATTCGTAAAGAGGAACAACACCTTGTCAGAACAAAAAAGCAGATTGAGTTCTGGGAAAACATACCAGTTGTAAAAATTGAAAACGTTAAAGTTGGCGATACATTCGTGTTGTTGCAAATTGATTCTGAAAACTTAAAAGTCGTTGGCAATGTAAGGTTTAATATAACCAACGTTTATGACCAATGGGCTGACGGACGAGTTCTTTCGATTGATGGTACTGTGTTGGATTATGACGATATTTCATCTGGCGATTTGGTGAAAGAGGTTATTAGAACAACTGCGTATGGATTTGTCGAGGAAAGTGATAATAAAGACGATATTAAAGAAGAAAAGAAGGTGGCTGAAAATAATAAATTAGAAAAAAGTAATCTAAAAACTGTTAAAATAATAATTCCAAACGATGCAGTTTTGAAAAGAGTAAATTCAACTCCAGCTTTAAAAAAATTATCAAGACTTGATTTGGTTGTAGGTGATAACATTGAAAAGGTAAACCATTTTCAGTTTAGCGAGATGCAAAGATTGTATCCTGTATTGAATATTGAATTGATAGAGTTGGATAAAAAAAATCAAATACCAATGACCGGAAAGTACACATTAGCAAAACACAAGGACATCGTAAAAAGAACATACGATGGTGAAATCACAATAGATGAATTCAAAGCCGCTTTTTACAGCGCACTCGAAAGCCAGTCCGAATTAACAGCTGAATTAGAGCCGCTTAAAAAAGATGCGTTACTGAAGCTGCTTGGTGGAATGATGGCGTACCGATATAAATCAGAGAAAAAAGAAGCGGCTATAAGGGCTATTGTTACTGATGTCGTAGACTTCTTTGCACTCGGTTCATATACTATGAATTTTGGTGACGACCCGTTTAAGGGTGTAAAAGATAAAGTGGAATCATTAACACAAAAGTCACTGGATGATTATGCTGCAAAAATAAAAGAGTCCCGCGCGAAAAGAATCGCTGATGTTGAAAAAGCAAAGTTAGCTATCGAAAACCCTGTAACACTTGAGGATTTCCAAACACTCATTCGTGTGAAAGGCAAAGAGGGTATGACTCCGGAGCAGTCGGCAGCGTATGACGAACTGATTGCGCAACAAACAAAAGAAAAGCAGCAGCGCGAGGAAGAAAGTAAAGCCGTTGTTAAGCAAGTCGAACTTGAGGGCGTGGAGATGAATATCTACGAAACGAAACATACAAAAAAGGGAACGCCATTATTTGTTGTTAAGTTATCGGAGCGAGTTGATAAGGATGTGTACACCGAATTGAATAAACGCGCAAAGCAACTTGGTGGTTATTACTCGAGTTATGCTCGTGAGGGTGCTATTGCCGGATTTCAGTTTACCGAAAGGGAGCAAGCTGAAAAATTTATTGCCGTTAAACACGGTGATGTGTCGAATGTAGAAAAGGTACAAGAGAAAAAAGAGGAGAAAAAAGAAAAGAGAGCCGATAAACTTAGACAGAATGCTGAAAGTATAATAGAGCGCGTTGATAATGAATTATCAAAAGACAGGGTGACGAACACTGCCAGACGTGCTTCTATGGCAAGCAATACCGAATCGAAATTGAATACTGAAAAGTCTATTGCGAAAACAATGATTAATATCGCTGACGCGATAGAATCCGGTGAAACGAAATATCTTGATAACGTAAGAACGAAAGCACAGATTGAACAGTTAAACGAGATTGTCACCAATGCTTTTTATAAATTCAGAATGGGTAAATATAAGTCTTACCCTGAGCAAGAACAGCATAAATACGACCCGATAACACCAGAGGCTATTGATTACGTGGATGAGCATTATTTGTTTTATCCTAAAGTATATGTAGAAAGATGGATGGATGCGGTTAATAAGAATGAGGATAAGTCCGGACTGAAAAATATTGCTGGTAAAATCAAAAAATACCTGAAAGGTAGCGGTGAATATTATAAGATAAAAAATAAGCAGGAGTTAGATGATTTCATGGAGTTTGCTGAAAAAGTTCCCGATAGTTGGGAGACATCACGATTGAAAGAGTTTGCGAAAAGTCACAAACGGCTTGTTTCTCTCGGAGTGGAAAGTGATGAAATGCTCAGAGCCTTATTGCGTGAATTCGTTCAATATCGCGGTGGTGTAGAGAAAATCAGCAGGGTAAAACAGTTGGAGCGCGAGTTAGCTGGTAAGAAAGTGGGATTTGATTTCTTTCCGACACCGAAATCCGGTGCTGAAAAAATGGTCGATATGGCCGATGTTAAAGCCGGAATGAGTTTTCTTGAGCCGAGTGCCGGAAACGGTAATATTGCCGATGCTATTCGTGATAAAACGGGAATTATGGCCGATGTTTGCGAAATAAGTGGTGAGCTGGCTGAGATATTAAAAGAAAAAGGGTACAATCTGGTTGCCTCGGACTTTTTGGATTATAACGAAAAGAAATACGACCGTATTATTATGAACCCGCCGTTCTCAAACAGGATGGATGCTGAACACCTGAAACACGCATATGAATTACTGAAGCCGAACGGAAAAGTTGTTTCGATTGTTGGCGAGGGTATTTTCTCCGGCAGTGATAGAAAAGCTGTTGAATTCAGGGAGTGGATTGATAGCTTGGGTGCATATGTTGAAAAATTACCGGAGGGTACGTTTACAGATAAATCATTGTATGCTACAACCGGAGCAAATGCGAGACTTGTGGTTATTGACAAAGAGGGTGTGCGTGAAACCGATGATGAACCGGAAACTATAACGGAAACCGAAACGAGCGCGGATGAAAACGTAAATGGTATTTTTATTACCTATGATGATGGAACTCCGGCCTCTGAATTTTTAGGACTTTCAGAAAACGAGGCAAAGGAATTGTTTGAGAAATACAAACAAGATGAAAATATAAAATTTCTTATCTGGAAAAAGATAAATCCGGAGACGGGTCGTTATGATGATGTGGTTTCCGCATTGCAGCTCAAAGAAGATGAATCCGTAATAGATTATCTGAAATTACCAACGCCGACAAATACGAGTGATGTTAAAGACGGGATTGTTAAAATCGTTTCCATGTACTCCGGCAGAGAAATGGCGTATATTCAGGTGTATCATTATTTGGGTCAGATAGGGGAACTTGGCAAACAGTACGTGAAAGAAAAAAGAATCGAGACTCCGGAGCAATTAAGAAAGCATACCGAATATTTGCAATCAAAAGCGAGAAAAGATGTTATTGATGAAGGGAAAAAAGAGTCAGCGGAAGCGGAAAAGAATATTTCGGCAATGAAAGCGCAAACCGCTGTTGATAATATAACGAAAATGGCTATTGAGCAAGGTGAGAATATGCAACGTGAAATAGATAGGCAGTATCCTCAGAAATTCAGTATTCCGGATGAGATAAAACACCTGTATAAAATCGTTGGTGACTTTTCTGATATTAGAGGCTGGCGTGGTGAAATTTTAAATGAGTGGCCTGAAAATTATAAAGAGTATTTTTCACCACAACACATTGAGGGCAAAACCGAGTCTGAGGTAAGAGATATGGAGTCGAAAATAGGATATGTTATGATTTCTACGGAAAGCAATCATATTATTCCTATAACCCGATTCGATGAACACCAACAGGGGTATGAGGCTCTTGAATACATTGTTTATGACAAGTACCATGTGAAACAGGAGGATTATGTTTCCGTCTGGATTATTGGCAATAATTACATATATAGCGAAAAGGAAATACCCAGCTTTTTAATTGCTGCCAAAAAATACATTGAGTATGGCGGTGATAAAAACAATCTGATTTATATTGCTGGTGACGGAACAATCGGAAAATATGTTATTACAATTGGTGAATTTGTTGAAAGAGATGGTGATTATAAAATAGTTTTAACGGATAAGGAGAACAATGTTTCTTATCTTGGTAAAAGATTTATAAACAAGCTGACGGAATTATCTGATTTGTTTTCAGAATATCATCTTAATCCGATGAAGCAAGGCAATCAGAAATTCATTGAGACAATATGGAATAGCACAGATAGATTTCTAGAGGAATTATCCGAGCTTAAACGCACGATGGATTATAATGGAGGTCTGTTAAAACAGATTAACAACGCTGGTTTTACAGATTTCTTTTTCAAACACAAGGATTCTGTTATAACAGATGATATACTCATGGATTTGGAGCGTAAATTATTCTCGTTCGCTGGCGTTAAAAATGTTATACATAGAGGTCTCAAGCAAGGTAGCGAGGAATTAAAAAGATATTTTTTTAATTTAGAACTGGCGCTCGAAATGTTCAACCAGATAGATGTTCCGGATAGAAGTAAGCGTAAGGATGTTTCTGAAATTAAAAAAGAAACCAAAACAGGCGCTTCGTCTGAGGAAAAGGCTCTTTTAGAACTGATGAATTCGGAGCGTGAAAGACAGGAACAGGAACTTGAATTATTGGAGTTAGAAATGGAAATGGGAGATTGATAATCAATAAATTAAAAAAACACTTGCATTTCAATTTTCAATGCATTATCTTTGTAGTCTGAAATAAAAAATAAGAACGTAAAATAAATAACAATGGAAAATAAAGCTCTGGCAATCTTAAAAAAGATAGACCTGAATAAAGTAAAGAATGAGGGATTAAAAAAGAATATTGAGTCTGCGATAGCCCGTGTATCGAAAGATTTTAGCGCAATTACATCAAAAGATGGATTAGCGCAGCTTCAGGTACAGATGGAGGCTGAGGAGAAAATCGCTAACCATATGTATGCATTGGTGGAGAAAACATCCCCTGCTGCCGTAGCTGGAAAAACCGTTGTTGAACGCAAACCCGCTGAGGAGCGTAAAAAAGCTGTTGCCGAAAAGGAAAAAAAAGAGCCTAAAAAGGTGGAGCCGAAAAAAGTCCAAATCAAGGTCAAGAAAGTTGAACCAAAAAAGGTGGAGCCGAAAAAAGCCGAACCCAAAAAGGTAGAAATAAAGGTCAAAAAGGTTGAACCGAAAAAAGAGGAGCCTAAAAAAACAGAGGCCAAGAAAGTTATCGTTGTAAAAAAATCAGCTGATAAAAAGACTATTAACGTAACCGTTCGTCCTACGGATGAAATGGGTAACGTGAAAAACATTCTCGAAGAGGCGAACTACAATGTTATCTCAGCTAAGGTTGGCAAGCGAACCATTCAGCGTAAAGAAATCCGTCAGGATAGAGCTATCGTGAAAGAAAAGGTTGACAACGTATTTGTGACCATTCAGAAAGACGTGCCGAAAGTGACGGATAATAAAGGCCGCGAGGTTGAAAATAAGGCCGTAATTAGCGCAACTGATAAGCTGAAAAATATTATCACAAAGATTCTGGTTTCTATTGACAAACTGGCAACCGCTGGTGAGGCTTCTAAAATCGAGAAAGTCGTTACATTCTTGGGTAAATTATCCGGAACTATTAAGTTTGAAGATGGTGGTAGTGTTGGTAGTTATGAGCGTGGTAAAAACTATCCAGTAAAAACTATTCCTGCTTCCGATTGCGATAAATATGGATTGAGTGAATTTCCTAATTTTAGCCGTACCGGAAGTATTATTGGAATGAAACAAAAATATTATGGCAAAGACGCACTGCTTGTGAAATGTGGAAATTATATTTACAATGTGACATCTGAGCCGGATATTTATTTCAGAAATGCATACGAGGATGGTGGCAGTGTTGGTGGTGAATTTAATATTGGTGATTTAGTTTACGCACCTGACTACAGTCTCGTTGGTCTTGTTATTTCAAATATCCACGTAGGTGAATCTGATAAAAAAGTTTACGATGTTTTATTCAGGGGAATGTCTGGTGGCGAGATGGAAATGGAACCATCTGAAATGATTGATATTACTGATGGATATATGGAGTTTGCGGAAAACAAGGGAGACCTTATGCATTATCCAAACATTGCCAAAAAACATGGAATTAAAATAAATGAAAAATATTTTGATGATGATTTTGAAAATGGCGGTTGCTTAAAAAAAAAAGCTAATTCGGGATTAGATAAAGTTGATTCCGTAACAGTAGATGTTCCGCTTTTTATCCGTATGCTCGAGTATTCGAGAGAGGATGCTAAAACAGACATGGATTTACATGTTGTAACCGAGAATGCCATCAATATCTCTAAGTCGAAAGGTGTTTTGACAATGGAGGATTATGATGGCATTGTTGGTGAAAAGAAGTTTGAAAAAGGCGGAGTAATCGTTACATCAATAAAGGATATTCCTGATTTCAAGGAGGAGTTAGAGGCTGGTAGGGTGACTTATCGCGGAATGGGTCTCGGAAAACTGCAAAAGGAATTCGAAAACGCATCGGGTACATCCGGAACGATTATCAAGGTAAAGGGGAAAGAGTATTTTATTACAGATGATGAATTCAATACTTTTTCGAGAGATGAAAAAGGTGATATGAGAATCCGCTTCAGTGCGCCGTCGAGAAAGCATGAGGGTGGTGGAGATATTGGTTATCCCGCCATAAATTATCTTGGTGACTTATGGTTTGCCGTATTCAATGGAGAAAGTGAAAAGTATGAAAAGCTCGCTAAGAATCTGGATGAATTAAATATTTCTTTCAGGTTACAAAACGATGTTTCCGCAGATGCGCAAGAGGAAAAGGAGCGCGGTAAAAAAGCAATAGATACAGCCGAGGTTGCCGACCGGATTAAAAAAATAATCGAAAAGCATGATGAAGACGTAAGGAAAGATAGGCTGGACAAGTTAAAAGAGGATGGGAGGCTGCATAGATTTGTCGATATTGATGGTAGTGGAAACAAAGTGTCTGAAACAATTATTCCGGATAAAGATGAGGTAGGTTGTTACAACCGATACATATCTGGCTCAAAGGGTAGTCTTGGTGAGTGGAGAAATCGTTTAAGCGAAGATGAATTACTTAATCATTTGAGAAAAACAAGCCCAAAATTCGAGGATGGTGGCGATGTTGATTCCTCAAATGAGGAAAAAGAGCGATTGAAATTTAATTACATGATGCTGAGTAGATTGCAATCGGATTGTGACTATTATTTGGGCTATGGTAATAGGAGTGAAAAGAATCTCTGGGCAGATGATGTTGATAAACATATAGCAGAAATGAAACGACTCTGGAATGGTTTTCCTGAAGATAAAAAGCCGGAATGGTTAAGCATGGATGAAATTTTGGAATACGAGAAAAAAATGAAAGAGGAATTTTCCAATGGTGGTGGCGTAAGCGAACCGGAAACAAGACGATTTAGATACCTCGATATTACTTTTTATCCGAATAGAATAAAGTTGACATTGAATGAGGATGGTCACGAATTCGCTGAGGAAAACGGATTGACATGGGAAAATTTTGACCAACTGTTTGATGATATTCAGGGCAACTCCGAATTGATGTATGTTGAGAACGCTGGTCAGGTTGGTCTTGGTATAACCGATGCTCCCGCTATTACCGATGGTTATTATTACGGTGATGAGGGGGAAATGGTTCCTAATATTGATGCTGCCGTGTATTATGATAACGATTATATGCTGCGTGACTTTGCTGAGGTGTTGAAAGACGAGGGTGAGGTTGAATTCTTAAAAGCGTAATCTTATGACAAATTCATTCGTGTACGGAATGTTATTCGGAATTGCAGGAACAATCGTGTTCCTGTATTATCGTGACCAAAAGAAATGGAATAGCGCATTATCCACAGCGTCAGCGGTTGTAAACGAAAAAGAAATTAATGTCATAGAAATTGATTGAGCGTAAGGTGAAAAAATAGAGTGGTGTCAAATTATAATTCTTGACTTTCTATTTTTTTAGCTTATCTTTGTATCATTAAATCTCCATCATTACTGCTGTTTTCATACGCAGGAGATTTTAGTCATAGTTTTTGGGTTTCAGAGAGTGCGTTGTGAAACGCACTTTTTGTTTTATATAATCAAAAGAATCCCATCCTTATCTGACCAGTATTTACCTAAACCATTTGTTACTTCTGCGATATAGTTATCCTGCACCTGAAGTGAGTCGAATAAGGCTTTCATGATATTATCTATATCCGGAGTCTGTTGATGGAGTTGCCCCATCATTCTTTCCTTCTTTTTATTACTCCATGATTCGGGCATTCTGAAATAGAATTTCAGCGTGTATATGGATGCCGGAATATTTTCTATTCCCAGCTCACCGCATAATTTTATCAGCTTGTTTTTGTAGCAGAAATATTGCGTTACAGGTTTACGCTGTCGTCTACGCGGGTCTTCATGGTTGGGGTCGTTTTTCCACTTGTCCGATTTGGTCATTCTGGGTTTTGTGTTCGGCTTTATCTCTATGAAATATTCATGCAGCTCCCTGTTTTCATTTAGCGGTATCTCCGTTTGTTTACAAACCTGAGATTGTTTTTTCTTTTTTTCTTTTTCAATATTCTTTTGGGGCGCTGGTTTTTTTATTTTAAAATCCAGCGTTTTCAGCTTTGCAACACCATGTTTGAATACTACACCATTTCTGAAATCATTAGCAGATATTTCCATATGACTATTTTTATATAAGCAAAAATAGTAAATTATGAGGGTGAAATACAAATGTTTATTTTGACACCCCTTGATTTTACTAATGGTATGTACTATATTTGCAAATTGAAAGCGTGGTCAATTTGTGAAAAAAACGCATTTAAAAAACGAAAAATATGAATAATGAAATAGCCGCTGATAAAATTAGAAAAGCCGATTCTTTTATTAAGGAGACGATTGACCAATGTAGGGTTAGCGATTTCTTTCATAAAATAAATTATAGTTTAGGGGATTGCTCCGCGCCAGTTTTGGTTGTAAAACGAGATGATAAAAAAATAATGATTGGGTACGGTTATTTGGTTAAAAAACTCATGCTCGAATTGAATGCTGATTATAATTTTGTTGTTGATTGCATAAAGGAATCCGTTTGCGGCATTTTACAAAAACAGGACTACGCCATAGAGGTTGTTCCTGACTCCGATGATATGAATGATTCTATGGAGTTTCTTAATCGTCAAAAAGGTGAAGACTTGTTCCGAATTACAATTAATATAAAAAACAAGGATAAAGAAAACAAGCAGCGGATTAATAGTGTTTTTGGAGCTGAAAACAATAGTGAAAACATTGAGGTATCCGTCAATCCCGAAGGCTGGGCTTATATTACAAATCATGATGCTAAAATAAATATTGATTGTATAATTTTTAAGTCAAAAAACACCAACCAATTACTGAATAAATTTACAGTAGAACATAAATTCTCGTTTGGAAAAGTAAAGAGGGAATTTTTGCCAATCGCGTATAGGTCTGCATCCGACTATAATCCTAATCAGGTTTTCATAAAATTAGGAGGTGGTATTGATGCTATCGAGGATATATTTGGTTTTGATTTGAATCCAGACGAGGAAATTCAGATAGACATATATTCGAGTGGGGGTATGGGTTTAAAACATCTCGTGGATATTGATACTAATATTTTGGCTTTTAGATTGAAAAACAATCATAATACAGAGAGGGTTGGTTTTGATTTATTTGGTTCTTTTTACGACAAAGACTTAAATTGCAATGTGTCGATAGAATCTCTTTTGGGTACATCCGAAAAAGAAATAAGCAGGGCTTTGATTGGAGGTGACTCATTTAGGGTGAATGGCCTAAAAATGGTCAATAGTGAATTCCAGCAGGTCACAGAGCGATTTAATCTATCGCGTAAAGATATTTTTGGCAAAGAATGCTTCAGGTGTTTTATGCCAATTAATTATCGCGGAGCTGATGTCAATCTTTCGAATCAAATAGATGTTCCCGTTGGAGCAATTGAATTTATTGTTGATAAATACACATTGTTTTCAGCAAGACTTTTGCCTAACGCTGAAATGATATTGTGTTTTTTTGTTTCAGAAAAATCAGACACGGTGAGCCTTTTGAATGGTGCTAAAAGTTGTGAGCAAACAGGCTCTTATCCTGAAAAACTTTATAATCCTGCTATTTAAAAAGACAATCATGAATTCTATATTTTTAAAATTACGATACTTGTTTACAAAAAAGATTGACCCACTTCAGGAGGTGTTGAGCTTTTATATTGAAAATAAAACAGACTCACATCAGAATGTTAGGTTGTTTGGTTCGTTATCCGATGTCATTGACACCACCGATATAAAAGTTGCTGAAAGTTCACATGAGGCGGTTAAGCGATTTTTGTTATCTGATTATATTCATTTTTGTAGAATAAAGATGAGTGTGGATAATAGAGAGCAATTTAAAAACGCAATCAAAATAATTGACGAGAGAATAACGGGGTGGATGAGCCAAAAAAGTATAACTCCGATTGATTATAAAAAGGCATCTGACAATATCCATAGTCAATCAGATGTGCTTGGATTGGATTTATTTATTGACAAACATAAGTATCTCGAATTTGTCATTAACCCAAAGGAAAGGGTTGCGATTATTTTGATGATTGACGAAATGTCTGTAAATGGAGTAAAGCGTATTTCTCTCAAAAATAAAAATTGGAAAAAACAATACAAGAAAAGTTATAAGAGATTTCACAAAGACGAGCTGAAAAGCGATATAAAACAGTACGAACAGTTAAACAAAAATAAAAAACAGTTATGAAATACCAGATTGAACATTTACTCGCTAAGTACGAGTTAACATTAACCGATTCCGAACTTGCTCCCGAATTCAGAGAGGCAGCAAACAGATTTTTCGAATTCACTAAATCTCCGGATGTTAAACCAGAACAGGTTGCACAGATGGATAAAGAGTTGGTGGACATGTTTAACAGCCTGCATACGGTTATTAATGAGGCTGACGATGAGAGTGTAGAGGCTAACAGAATGACAGCAAAACTGAAAGGTGAGGTAGAGGATTATAAGGCGAAAGTCGAAGCTCTCACAAAACAGAATGCTGAAATTGTTGACCAGTTGGAAGCCGCTAAACGCGAAAAATTGGAGCGTGAGCAACGTGAGGCTTCTGAAAAATCGGAACGCGAAAGACTGGCTGCTGAAGAACACGAAAGACAGAATGTGGCCGCAAATGAATTGGCCGAACAACAGAAAAAGCACACGGAAAACAAATCAAAACTCGACCTTTTGGTTGAAAAAGAGATTGTTGGTTTTGATGAGTTGGAGGAACTGGGTGTACCTAATATTGGAACAGACCGTATTGAATGGAATGGTCTTGTCTTCAAAAAAAGCGGTATGCTGATGTCTCGTAAGTACGCGGTTTACGACCATAGAAATTAAGACATGAATATTATTGTGGGTAATTCAAAATCGTTTCTGAAGTGCCATCCGCTCAATTTATTGGTGCGACAGTATTTCGTATCCAGTGTGGTTAGGCTTCAACGTGTTTTGTTTTGCCCACATCTTTTTTAATAAAAATATTTATTTAGTATGGCTTTTCCGAAGGATTATAGTAAATTAGAAAAAATAATAAATGAACTTTTATGTAAGTATGGTTCATCCAAATTGATTATTTTATTAAACGGTATGAGTGAGGATATTGATGAGACCGCTCTCGTGGCTGTCGAAAAAATACTGAGCGTTTGTGCCAAATTTTATAATGTTACTAAAAGACAAATCCTGCAAACGAATCTGAAAAACGATAACGTGGTTTATGCCCGAAGAGCGGCTGTTTACATATTATCAAAAGACATAAACCTTACGGATGATAATATTAAGGATTTGTTTAAGTTTGAAAAAGCGTATAGGGTTTCTCAGATTATCGCTTATACCGACGAGTGTATAAGTGGGGAAAAGATAGACATGGTTTATTTGGCTCAGTTGAAAGAAATACGGACAGAGATAAAGAAAATCATGGATAACATAAGAAAGCACGAGCAAGAAAACGAGGATAATAACGAAAAACAATTATAATGAGTGAATCAATAGATTTGTCAAGGTCGCCGCTGTTAAGCAGACCTATTATTGAGCGTGACTACGATGTGATAGACACGCCTGCTAATAGTTCTACCCCAGAGGTGAATAATATACATCAACAGCATTCAGGAGTACAACAGTCTCAGTCAACTCCTCAACCACAGCCGCAACCACAATCACCATTTAGTCCATCACCAACTCCGCCTCCAGCTATAAGCGATATTCCATCTTTTACGCCATCCGACAATGCGTTTAATGATGATTCTGAATTAGGTGGTGGTTCCGGTGATTCTGGTGGTGGTTCATCGTCCGGCGGAAGTGAAACATCTTTCCAATTACCAGAGGTGTCGGCGCAACAGTTCTCAAACATTCTGGTAGAGGTTTATGCTATTCACGGAACAAAGATATTCTACAATATGTGCCGTATCGACATGAAAAATGTCGAATTTCACGTACAGGAAAGAAATATCAGACCTAACTTTGTCCCACTGATTGAGAAAGCCAACGCTGATGCTCAGGACGCTCTTAAGCCGACCGATGAGGAAAAGAAACTTATCAAGAAAGCTGCGAAAGATTGGCTCCAGAGTATGAATGTCAAGTTTGCTAATCCGCAAAATGGATTTTTGTTAGCTTTTGGAACGATGATTTTCAGACAGTTTACAACGGCAAGACAGATGGCAAGAGAGAATAAAGAGTTGTTGAATAATATGATTACGGCAACACAGAAAAGCGGTTATTACGATTCGTATACACCGCAGAAATAAAAAAAACTAAAAACAGAAACACAATGGAAGACAATAGCAAGCCCACGAACCTTTATGGCGGAGCAAGAAAAAATAAAGAAAAAGTTCCGGCAGAGAAAAAGATAAGAAAAAATAAAAACGCAGAAAAAGTAGTGGAGAAAAAGGAACCCGTAACTCCGGTTATTAACGACGAGCAGGTAATTCAGGATGCCGTTGTCCTTGAAACTAAAATTAAGGGACAGGTGGTGGATACTCAGCAGCCAGTAGTGGATGAAAAAACTAATGCCGCTGTTATTGAAACAGAACAGCATTTTTTTCCACCACTGGACGGAGAGGAATTCCATGATAAAATAAATGAGTCTATCAGTGATAGCAATCTGGAAACAAAACCTGCCGAGAATAATACTCCGGTGGAAAAAGTCGCTGATAAAAAACCAGTCGATAAAAAAGAGCCTGTAAAAAAACAACCAAGCGAGAAAAAGCTGGAAAAGAAGCAGGCACAGGTGGAAACCAAACAGGAAACTCCGGCTGTTGAAATCCCGTCTGAGATAAAAGAGGTTGTACCACAGTCTCCGGTAACAGAAAATAAAAAGGAGCGTTTTAAAATAACGCACCTTGAGACCGTGAGCTGTTTCGATGTTGATTCAATTATTGGATACAATATTTTTGTTGGATTGGATTATGCAAAAACATATGGGAAAAATGCTTTCGTCATAACCGATGATAGCGATGTTTTTCAGCTTGCAAAATTTAAAAACCAGAATGTCGAAATTTTACCATACATGGGTTTGCGTATGGCCAAAGAGGGTTCTGTTGTTTGTGTAGATAATAAGGGTAAGACCTATTCGGAAATAATCAGATACATGTGTGAAAACATGCAGGATTGTTTGCTTATGTTCTCCGGATTAAATATAAAAAAAGACGATATTGATATTATTCTGAAAAAATCAAAAGATGGAAGCGGTGTTGATATATCCGCAAACGTTGGTGTAATGACAAACATGAATAAGAAACTTGTAAACAGGTCTACTATTCTCAGGTTTATGCACGACCCGATGTTTATGCAGTCCAGTAATTATCTGGATAAATTTCTACGCAACACTAATTCGCCGGAAATGTTGTTTCAGGTATTTGTTTCTCAGCATATTTTTGAGACCAGATATGATTCTAATAAATGGAATGAGGGTGATGATGAGTTTACACAATTAATCAGAATGTCTAATCCTGTTTACTTTGTTCCTGAAGAGGACGGTGGATATATTACAGGTTGTACCTATGATGAGTTTAAAGTTTCAACACAGGTGTTTATAGATATGATGAAACCGATGCTTGAAATGTCAGGAGAACAAGTGCCAACTATGGAAGACCTTGCGCTGAGTTGGTTGAGTGATAATATTCTACCAAAAGAATTAATAGATTACAGAAACAAATTAATCCAGCAGTCAAGACAGGCGCAAAAGGAGCAAAAACCCGTAGAGGAAAAGCCTATCGAGCAAAAAAAACCAGAGCCTAATAAAGAGCAAAACGTCATTGACGTAGAAAAGCAAAGAGAGATGGCGCAGGATATAATCGAAACATTTCTGGGTGAAAAACTCGATGATGAAACACCTGAAGAAAAAGAATCCGTTGTGGAAAACGAAAACACTCAGGAGGTAGAGGATGCTGACCAGATTATTTTCAACGTGGGTGAATTTGTTTCATCTGAGCAACTGCAATATCCGGTCGAGGATGGTGAGCCGCTAGTGATTGGTGCTTACTCGACTTGCGAGGTCGTGGGTGTTTCTGATGTTTATGGATTGCTTATTACAACGCATCCGGAGGGATTGACGATAGATGAATTAACTCCGACTTTCGAAACTATCGCTGCGGCAGACAAAGATTTTTCAGACCATTGCATGTCGCTTGATAATTCCAAAAAGTATATTTTAGCACCTTTCGATAGCTTTAGAAAAAATGGATAACACAAAACTCGTTATATTAACCAGAACAACACGTAGACCTAATTATTTTAGCGGACTCGTTAAGTCCGTTGCTAATCAGATTAACGTGAAAAACATTCATTTGTTTGTGTGTTATGAGCGGGATAGTGATTTGCCTTACGTTCAATCTGCGTTGAAAAATTATCCAAACCTTAAAATTAGTCTATTTCAGACAAGTCATAAAAAGTGGGATAAAAAAGAGCGGCATGAAAGAACTGTGAATTATGAGCAATACTCTATAACATATGGGTTGCAGAACGCTCCGTATAATTTACATTTGAATATGCTTCTCGAAGAGGCAAAAAATGAGTATCCGAACAAACTATCTGAAATGGCCGTTGTTTATCTGGACGATGATGATTGTTTCTCTAAACAGGGGGCAGCGCAGATAATAGTTGATGAGTTTGAAAAGAATCCGGATAAAGTGTTGATGTGGCTTGTTGATTTCAAAGATAAGGTTATACCACAACTCGAATACTGGAATAAACCTCCGGAGATATTTCATTTTTCAGGAATCGGTTTTTGTCATTCATTGAAATATCACGATGAGGCTATTTGGGATGACAAGACGTGTTCAAATTACAGAGTTGCAAGAAAATTGGTTAATAAATACGGCGCTATATACATACCGGATTTGTTAACCAAAATACAACGGAAAAAAGCTGGTCTGTCTGGACGCATGGATGATGCTAATGAGCCGTTGAATAAAAAACAAATTTTTGGATATGAGTGATGCAAGAGAATGTGCCCTCACTGTTGTCACTGGACAAAAGGGTGTAGGGAAATCATATAGAACGATTCAGGAAATAGACCTTTATTTACAGACGGATTTTTCGTCAGGTAGAAAAGGCCGTAAGGTTTTAATTTTTGACGTTAACAATGACCCTCAGTATGTGAAATATCGCAGCCTAGATTTCAATGTGGATGAACCCGATGATTTTAGGCGTGGCGAAATTATACGCAGGTTTGCTAGCAGTGAAATAGTGGAAGCGAGACGTATTATTCCGGTGAAAAAGAATGGTAGGCCGTTTGAGTTTAATGATTTCACGAAAACAATCCGATGCGTTGCTGATAATTTCAAATACGGTTTGTTTGTAGCGGAAGATATTAATAAGTATATCACGCATAAGAATTCAGACATGATTCTTGACATGCTTATTACGCTGCGACATAAAAATATGGACATGATTATTCTGTTACAGACATTATCTAAGGTAACGACGACAATGTGGGAAAATATGAACTACCTGCGTATGCATAAGCAGGGTGATAATGTTGATAGATATAAAAACCGTATTCCAAACTACCAGATTGTCAAACTCGCAGAGATTATAGTTAGTAAGCGGTTTCTTAGTGGAGATGTAAGAAATCCTGTTTATTGCAGTCCTACCGATGATAGATTTTTCGATGTTTCCGAGGATGAATACAAAGGTGCATGTAGAAACTATCTTTTGGATTTTGAAAAGGATTTAAAAAAATACCAAAGACTGACGGATAGTAGTGGTAAATTACTGTATCCATCACGATACGATGCCGAGGAGCAATGGATAAAAGAGCATGAGTACATGATTAGAACGTACTAAAAATTACATTTATCACCAAATAAACTATATTATTTTCGTTTTATAAAAGCCTGATTAACACAAGTTATTCAGGCTTTTTTAGTATGTGTAAATTTGCGGAATGTCAACAAACGCGCTATTGACAAATAGATATGAATGATTGTATCTTTGCTTTTGATACGAAATCAAAAAAATTGTCTCACTAAAAAAAACACATCATGAAATTAGGATTTGAATTAAAACCGTTTATCTGGACAGTAGTCGCTTGTACAGTAGCTCTTGTAGCTTATGACAAACTTGTAAAACCTTACGTTTTCAAGACTGTTGCCTAGTTGTAAATTAAAAAGGAGAGAAGAAAATGAACTCATACAAAAATCGAATTGCACAGTATCAGGGTGGAGCGCCCATGTTTAATAACGCTACAGGTGTAGCCCCTGTTGCATCTAATGTAGCTTACGCAAGCACACTTGACCCTAACGACAGAACCCTGACCTTTAATATCATCAACAGTGACACTGCCACTGCTGCTGTTGTTACTTTGTTTGGTTCTGCCCGTGACCTTACCGATGCTCTGCTTCCCGCAGGTCTGACCGTTAACGTTCTTGAATCGAGCCACCAGCAGGTGAAAACCGAATTGCTGACCAACCCGTTCAGAATTTATGGTCTGAAAATGACTGCTACTAATGTTAATCAGTTCTCGAACACTTGGTCGATTTTCCGTTCCAACTCTACTGGTTTCCAACAGAGAAAAATGTTCCAGCCGATTAACTATCGTTCAGCTCAGAACAACCTGACCACTCAGGTAGATGCTACTGGTTTTGAACTCGTAGTTGACCTTGACACTTACGTTCAGTTTACAGTAAATGCATCTGAAAACGTAACTATCATCTTCAACCTGAGCGAAAGAACCAATACCACCAACCTGTTGACTGGTAATGCTATCCGCGAAGTTGCCACCTCGACAGCTCCTACAGGACTGCCGCAGATTGACCTCTACGCTAATCAGGCAATGAATGTTACTCGCTAATCTTTAGCGAACCATACGCGAAGGGCAGGTAAGTCTAACTTGCCTGCCCTTTTTTTCTTAGTGTAGTTTGTAACATAATATGCCGGATATGAACGAGGAGCAATTGTATAATTTTATTTCGAGAGTTGCATATTACAACCCTGTGGGAATGAATAAAATTCTCGCAAAATACGGTTGTGTTGGCAGTTGGGAGCCTCATGATATTCACGAGGTTATAGATGCTGGAGTTATGCTTCATGAACAACACGGAGATGAATTTCTCAGAGATGTTGTTTTAGAACATCCAGACATAAAGATATTCAGAAATTTTTACGGTGATAGTAATATGGGTGGTTCAACAAATGTTGAAAATCCCAATATTACTCAAAACACCACAAGTGAAAACAGGGTTGAAATTCTCGAGTCCGAGATTAAGAAAACACGCAAAATGCTTGCGTATGTAGCGGTAGGTGCGATTATATATTTAATTTTAAAATAGCTATGGAATTTCTTTCACCTAAATCAAAATTTAATAATTGTTGCAACGGTAACACATTTTTAAACGCTGTTGATGATGTAGACGCTGTTGATAACAATGATGAAATCGACGTAGATGCTCGGAAAAATAGTGCAGAGGTTATAGGTAATGATTATGATGAGAAAAAGAAAAACTTCATAAGTGGGGCATTCAAAATGTCATTAATTTTAGCTGTAGTTTTTCTGCTTTTTAAAATTACTAAATAGAAAATCATGAATTGGAAAAACATTTTAATATTTGGTGGAATAACAGCAATCGGTGTTGTTGGTTATTTTGTTTTAAGAGGTAAACCGAATAAAGGTAAATCGGCAATATCAAACAAACCCGTTCTTTCTCAGACCCAAATGACTAAGGGTGGAAACGTGGCAAGAACATCATCTTTTACTGGCGAGTCAATACTTTAATTATATGGTAGTAAATAAACAATCATTACTAAGGGCAATAGCCGATACTTACGTCAGCAATAAGTTGGAGGTTATATCCATGCTTCAGCGCTACGGGTATATTATCAATGATAAAATGGATACGGCTGACATAGTAAGTGTCTTAAACAATGCGCTTGAAACAAGACCGGATTTTGTGGCTGAATTTTCAGAGCTTTTATCAAGGGCTGGATTTGTAAATGCGGGAGGAAGTTATTCTAATGCTGCTGGTACAATTGCAACCGCTGTTGGCGCTGCCGTAAGCAATGTTTTCGGATGGATGGGTGCAAGACAGGAGTCTCAAAATATAGAGGCGCAGCAAAGTGCTGACAGGGAAAATCAATTACTGAATCTGATTGCAGCAAGAGAGGCTAATGCATCAACCGGAACCAAAACTGCCACATGGCTTGTTGTCGGCTCTCTCGTTGCGCTTGCTCTTGTCATCGGAGCCGCTATTCTTATCAAGAGAAAAAAGAACAAGTAAATAAATAAAAATGGAAATACTGGACAAAAATAATATAGACAGCGTGAATACCGCAATTCTCGGTTATCCGATTGTGAGTAAACCCGCTATAATTCTGGATGAAAATTCAGGAAATTACCATAATGCTGGTTTATTTGGTTTATGCTTGACTCAAAAGTGTAAAGACGAGAAAGCAAAGGAGCAAGAGGCTAAGTATGCAAGAGAGGCTGCTAATGCACAATATCAATCATCCCTGCTTGAGCTTTTGCAAAGCTCTGAATCATCTGCATCGAAAAAGATGCCTGTAGCACTATATGTTATCGCTGGATTAGCAGTATTAGGCGTATTTGCTGTTGGTTATTTGATGTTGGTAAAATCGAAAAAAACAAAAACTCAGGGGGTTTAATTATGAATTTCCTTACAGATAAATATAATGGTTTTTGCGCTGCCTGCGGCGGGTTTAATAATTTTGTTCCAGACTCAAATCAGAACTCATCTTGGATAATAGCTGGCGATAGCTCTTTTAAAACAATACGTGTAAGCGTTGACGATGTTTCTCGTTTTTTAGTTGGAAATATTGCTAGTGTTACTGGGGATGTTTATTTGGGTAATTTCAAGGTTACACAGGTTATAAATCCATCCGGCAGTAGAAAAGGGAGTATTGTCTTAAACACTCCATTTTTAGTCAATAGCCCCACTGCGAAAAAAGACAGTTCTTATACGAATGGAGTGGTAGAAACAAGTGTACACTCAGTTGTTAATCTAACCAGATTCTATCCGGATGTTATCTCTTATGGCGCAAAACTCGATTCTACAAAGGGTCATAGTCAGGGAGGAAGAGATAATGATGTTTATGTGGAAAATGGAGCTTTAAACATTAATGGGATAGTTCCTGTAACATATCAGCGATTTAAAAAAGATGATAAAAAAGGAACGCTCTCAAAGATTGAAACAGAATATTTGAAAACAAAAGCCATTAATTGCTGTGACACAATTGACGGTAGAGCGCAGAGAAGAAACTGTAAAAATTATGTTGAAAAAAAATATTCAAAACTTTGGGATGGTGTAACGCTTGAGGTTGGAACATCTGTGAATAGTAGTGGTGAAACAACTTCTACATCTGAGACCGCAAATGAATCTACTGTAGCGCAAGCTGCACGTGCTGGTTCTAGTACTGGTGGTAATGATGGGTTGGCATCATCTGTTTCTGGTTCATCCATTGTTAAATACGCTTTTATAGGCGTTGCGTTAGTTGGTGGATTTTTACTCATTCGTTCAATCGTAAAAAAACAATAGTTATGCTAGAAAAAATAATTCCGATAATACTGGGTGGAGTTTTTGGTTTTTTGATTAGTGATGCATATCATGAAAGTAAAAACAAAAAAGCTGAAGAGCAACCCTTAGGACTTGAAAACAATCTTGCCGCTGCCGCTCCTAGTCCTACTCCAATTGATGAGAGTAAAATGAAATCAGAAATAAAAGAGGAAGTAAAGGGTGAGTTGAAAACTGAATTAAGAGACGAATTAGGAAACGCTAAAAAAGAAGACGAAAATAATAACAAATAAAAATCAATCGAGATGAAAAAGAGTACGAAAAATTTGATTATGATTGCTGGCGCTGCCATCGTAGGTGTTTATTTTTACAAAAAATACCAGAAATCAATTGCTAAAGAAAAAGCAATGAAATCAGCCACAGAGGAATTTGAGGATGAGGAAGCCGATGAATATTCTGATGTTGTTTCCGGTAGGGATGCAAGAATATTTCCATCATCATGGTTGAATGCATCTGTTTTTAACGATGCTTCTGGTAATTATGATGCTGGTGCGCATTATCGTGGTGATTTGTGGCCTGACAAATGGGCGCATAAAGGCGCTGAACGTCAGCCTTTTTTTAACGCAGTCGTAGTACCATGTCCCGAGGCTGGTGGACGTTGCACATATCAACAGGGTGGAAGAAGATATTCTGGATATATTGATGGAGTTACATGCAGATGTGTTCCTAGTGGTGGGAAAATTGCATCAGCTGGCGGTTCTATAATTTAATTTTTTCCATATGGAAATGTTTAATGGATTAATCGACACAAGTAGAGTTGTCCCTATTATATCTGACTCGGATGTAGTTCGTGGTGGTATTTACGCTACTAGACCTACATCTAATACGAGTCCTGTAATTGCGACAAATACCGCTACTCGTCCAGTAATCAGGCCGAACATATCGACTACCAGACCAACGGTTACAACTGTAACTATCCCCACTATTGGTAATACTACTCGGCCTGATGTATCGGGTAACATACCCGCTGTTGAACATAGATATATTGAGCCAATGGTGTCTGGTGGCGGTTTTGGTGGTGGTTGGAGTGATGAGGCGGCAGAAGAGGTTACAGAGGAATATGTTGACGAGGCTGCTTTGAGACGGTATCGCACAGGAAAAACAATATTATGGATTGTTATCGGACTCGTTACCCTTGCTGGATTTGGTGTTTTTGATAAAAAGAAAAAAATAAAAAAATGAATAATTATATAACAACTACAGCCGTTGATTTGGGTGGATTAGGTAATCAGGATATGATTGCCTCTTACAGTCAGGATACGATGGGAAGCTCTTACAGCAATGCTGTTTCTAATATCCAGCCACGTTATTGCCCAAGCTGTGAGGATAGAGGAAGAATTCGCTCAAACAGAATACCAATGACTGTTGGTGCTTTTAGGTATCGTAATAGTATTGGCTCGTTTTATAATGCCAACCCCTACGATGACACACAGTTAGATACTGGTAGTGTTGAGGATTTGCCAGTAAGCTCGTACACAGGCAGTGGTTCTACATCCGCTACATCTGATTGTAACTGGTTTAAAAAGTTGATGGGACAGTGTGATGGTAAGACCTCGGCGAGTTCGAAAATGGATAAATGTAGAGCTAGGTATCCAAATGATTATGATGGATATAAAAAATGCATGAGCCAAAGTGGTTTATCATCCATACTTGATTCTGTTTCCGGATTAGCTTCGATATTTGGTGGTGGTGCAGCTGCAAATGCAAACAATAGTTTTAGTGGTATTCCTCCCGAGGATAAGTCAATGGGAACTGGTTGGTGGATTGCAATTGGTGCAGGTGTTGTGTTGATTACGCTAGCTGTTTTAGCGACGAAAAAAAGTGATGCTGTGTCAAAATAAAAACTTGCAATCAGGCTCGTATTTTCATAATTTTGCATATATAATTAAAACTAAGAAAACATGCCTGTAACAATCGAAAAAGCAAAGCAATACGCGGAACAGCAAGGTTTGAAAAACCAAACAACGGAGAGTGCAACTGATGGTTCTGTATCATCAGTAGTACCCTCTAATAATAAAAAGAAGTTGAAAACAATCGGTCTGATAGCATTAGTAGGGGTTGCAGCGTATGCCCTTTACTATTTCGTCAGTAAAAAAGGAAAGGCTTCCCCAAATGGCAACGGTGCTGAAGGTAGTTACTAGGAATAAAAGAAAACAGATAACTGTAAATATTTATTCGGGTTATGGTGGTAGACGATTACTCGTAATTGGATATGATGCTAATCCCAATATTATAAACTCTGATTATTTTCGGAGAGAATTGTTTCTTGACAAAGGCGACAATCAGTTTGTTTTTAACATGCCAACGAGTCCGAAAGAACTCGAAATTCTTATCTTTAACCCAAAGGATGAGAATGATGATAGTTTTTATAAAGTATCGTCTATTGTTACGACTGATTTAAAACAATTTCCACTTATTACAGATAAGCTGACTAAAGATTTTGTTTTATTTTCGGAAAATTTCAGTAAGGTATGTGGGTGTAAGTCACTCAATGATTACACAGACCGAAAGAAACAGTTTTTGATAACAATGAAAGATAGATTGCTGGATGAGGATGGAAATATTGTACCCACTCCGGCAAGAACGCATAAATTATTGGATTATATAGAGGTTCATAAGCCTAGCTACGATGCAATGACTGTACCTATGCGTCACATTATCAATCTGCATGAGTATTGTCATAACTTTCTGAATGACGAAAGAGATAATGAAACTCAGGCAGATTTAAACGCATTGTCGCTTTATATGCCTTTAAGATATTCTTACGTGGAGGCAATGTATGCTTTCACCAATATCTTTGGGGATACAGACACTAATGTGGATAGGCTGAATTATATTGACCAATATCTGAAAGAAAACAATCTTGAAAAACGAAATTCAAAACAGCAGTATTTTGAGAATTTCAATAATGGAAATGCTGTAAACAATTCGATATTTTAATATTATGGTAAGAGATAAAGAGACATTGGAGTTGATGGCGAAAAAGGCAAACTTACTTAGTAAGCGAGGTTCATATGTTGCCGAACTTGTAAATGATAATCCTTACGAAACTGTTACCGCTGAGATTTTTAATGTCGAGAAATTGTTGGGAGGCACATACACAGCTTCTATGGATAGGGGTCTTATTTATAATACTGCTTCCGGACAAATTGCCCCACTACCTAGCAACTCTACTACTTGTGCTTATAAAGATGTTTTAAATAATATATTGTATATTGGAACTACGGACGCTGGTGTCTGGGAATATAATTTTACCACAAGAGTTGGTAAGGTTTATAATACTACGAGTGGCGCTGATTTCGGTTCTCAAATTCCATCTATTGATAGTTTTTCCATATACAAGGATAGCACAAATAATATTCTTTATGTAGCAACAGGTGCTGGTGTTTGGGAATATAATGTGTCTACAAGGACGGGTAAGATATATAATACTATTGGAGGGGCTGGCTTTGGGCAACAAATAAGAGCAGACAGCGTGTCTGGTGTTTATAAGGATGAGGTTAATAATGTATTATATGCCTCGTGCTCTGGACTTACTGGCTGTGTTTGGGAGTACAATGTGAATACAGATACAGGAAAGCAATATACTAATGCGGGTGGTGCTGGCTCTGGATTGCAATTGCCAAACGATTGGGTTTTTTGTGTTTTTAAGGATTATCAAAACGACATTCTTTATGCTGGAACACTTGGTGGTGGTGTATGGAGATATGATGTTGGAACTGATACAGGAAGTGTATACAATACGGCGGGAGGTGTTAGTGCTGGCTTGCAGTTGCCGGATAATAATGTTGTATCCATCTATAAAGATATAGTAAATAACATGTTTTACGCAGCTACCTCTGCCGGATTATGGGAGTTGGATGTTGCGATGGATTTTGGTAAAATATATAACACGCTAGGTGGTGCTGGGAATGGAAGTCAAGTCCCAGCAGACGCGATATTGTTTGTTTTTAAAGACGAGGTTGATGGTTTTTTATACGCTGGTTCTGGACTTGGATTATGGGAATACAATACAACTACCGATACAGGTAAAACATATAACACCTCATCGGGTGCTGCGCATGGGAGTCAACTACCATCTAATCAAATAAACGCTTTTTATAAAGATGCTCAAAGAAATATTTTATATACCTGTGTTTATGGTTTTGGTATTTGGCAATATGCGTATATCTCCAATATCCGTTACACTGGGTCAACCGTTAGAACTGTTACATATAGTCAGTTTGTAACTGATATTATTACTCAGCCGATAATCATAACAGAAATAAAGCTGATGTGTACTAATCCAGCTCAGTTTGATAAGCCGATAACGCTTTATTATAGCACCCCGTATGGAGCCGTAAGGAGTTTTTATTACTCATCTCTTGCCAGTAGATTTGCAACAGATGGTGATAATACTGTTTTGGATATTCATCTTGACAAGCCGATTGTATTTAGTAAGGATAATTATTTCAAAATGGATATTCTGCCCGCAAATACTATTTATTTCACTGTTTATTACAAACAGATGAGTAGAGAGGGATTGATGAAAGAAATGGTTACATTTGTTGAAAACGGATTTGAGGAAGAAAAATAATAATTATGGAAAAAACTGGTAAATGGATATTATTAGGAGCTATCGCACTCGTTGTTGTTTATAAATTATTTATTGACAAGGACGATAATACGACTGTAACACCGAAAGAGGATGAAAAACTTGGTGAGCCGCAGTACGGTGAAAACGGTGTTCGCATTCCGTATTTTTACGCGGTAGCACGATATGATGCAGTTCCTATTTTTATAATGGGTCAAGGTGGTGTTATGCAGAAAATGAACACAACGCTAGCAAACGGAACAAAAGTTTCTGTAATGGATGAAAACGGTGAGTATTGGAAAATAGACTGTGATGGTCTGTTTGTAAAAAAGTCAGATGTAACTAAAATATAAATAGCGCCATGAATGTATTTTTAAGCGAAGAGGAGCAAAAAGCGTTAAACACTAACCAAGCTGCAAGGGTTGCCAATATTAAGGCGATTTCTGGTAGCGTTGCATTGGTTGGCTCTATAGTTGGAGTTATTTATAGCAAAAGAACTGGTGGTGGATTCTGGCGAGGTGTAGGATATTGGATTCTTGGTGGACTTATTTTTGGAATTCCGGCGAATTTAATAGCCACTCCATTTGTAAATAAAATAATCAAAGAGGCGAAAAACGAAACCTCTGCACAGGTATAAAAAATAAAAAGACAACAATTAAAAATCAGCAAAAATGAGCAAGACGAAAGACAGAAGTGATTTGTATGAAAAAGAACATTCAAGTCCAAAGGCAATGAAAAGCCATATCAAAAAAATCAAGGCACGTGGTGGTGAGATTGTTTATAAAGATAAAGATGGCATTCAGTATGATTTTCCGGAAAACCCCAAGCCGAAATCAAAATCGAAATCAAAGAAACGTAAGTAATAATTTAAAAAATAAAATCATGAAAATGTCAAGTGGAACAAAATGGGCTTTAATTATCGGCGGCTTGGCCGTTATCGGTGTAGGCGGTTATTTCTTAGGAAAAAACAAAGGCTGGTGGGGTAAAGCGTAATCAATTATTAAAAAGAGTTAATCTGAAAGAGTGATGAGTCAAAACATGCATACAATAACATTACAACTAGTAAACAATAAGAGTTACCCTCTTAATGTCAGTCTTTTTAAAGGATTGTCTTATGCTTGTGCGCCATCTGTGATGGATTGTGTGGAGGTAGTAGATACGGGTGGTGTTGGTTATAGTTATATTTTATCGGATATTTATACCAATGAGATAAAGATACATAGCATGAAGGTGATATTCGCTGGAAACCCAAGTCAGGCTCGTTACTCTTTCAGAGAACGCTTTCAGTCATCGACAGGAACGGAGGCCGCAAAGAATATAAGTGTAGAAAGTTATATGTCTGCACAACAAAAGGATAATACTATCGCTGAAATGAATTTGCGTAAACCTATCAGGGTTGGTGGAAAAAGATTTTTAGATTACATGGTTGACAAAAACACAACGGTTACACTCGTTATTCAATTCAATTATTCAAACGAAAAGAAAAACAGTGAGTATCGTAATTTTGTTGATGAGGAAATGAAAAAAAAAGAGGCTGATGAAAAATATCAGCAGTATCTTAAATACGGATATACCGGAAGATTAATAATGTAATGAATAAAAGAGATTTAATTATATTAGGTGTTGGTGTTATAGCTGGATTCGCTATAACAAAACTGTTGTTATCCGGAGATAAGAAAGAAAATAAACAGGATGGCGACAGCGAGTATTTTGCTTTTGCCGATGGTGGTGTTAAGTTAGGAGATAAAGGCGCTGATGTAAACCGATTGAAAAACATCGTTAATCATTTTGGTTATAGTTTACCAATAGACGGTTTATATAACAGGGAAACAAGATATATCATTACACGGGTTTTTGATGGAACCAGTGTTATGAACAACCGTAGAAAAGAGGGAGAGATAGATGTGCGGTTTATTGATAATATGGAAAAGATTTTTGAAAACGTAAAAAAATAAGAAATGGAAACGACTACAAATAAACAAAAGTTCGGAAAGGTTTACCTGATGATGTCAGGGACATTGTTTATGGCCGGACTAGCTGGATTGGCTGGTAATGCGCTGAAATTAAATAAGTCAGCAATGACGCTTTTAGTTATTGGTGGGTTGACTTTGGGTGGTTTCTATACTGCGAAAATAATCGAAAACAATTAAAAAATATATAACATGGACAGTATTATTAAAATAGCGATTTCTTTTGGTGTTGGATTTTTTGTTGCAAGATATATTCTGCTCGGAAAATACAAGGGTGAATACCTGAAGGTGGAAGCTGAAACCGTTGACAAGATTCAGAACAAGATGCATGATGTATTGAAATCATTGTTTCCGAATTCAACCGATGAAGAGGTTTCGAATGTGGTATTACAGGCAACCAATATCGAGGGTATTGAAAGCGATGGTGATGTGCAGGTTGAAACACCACAGCAAACAGCGCCAACTACAAATGCTTTTATCGGAGGCAGTGGGAACATTTTAAACGAATACAATAAACACCTGTAAAATATGGGCGTAAAAATAAATCCACTTTCAACATTGCCATCCAAGAACTCCACAAGCGCAGCGTGGATAGAATGGCATAAGTCTCTCAAAAGAAATTTTGGAGAGCGTACAGCTAATGCTACGTGGGTAAAATGTTGGGAGAAAAGGAAAAGTAACTCAGCCAATGATGGCTCTTTGCGTAAATACATGAAAGATGAGGGCGTTGTTATTAATGCTGATAATATACTCGAGGATTTAGGAGATAGCGTTGGTAGCGTGTTTGGTTTTATCGGTGATGTGTTTAAAATAGGCGTTGTTGGTGCTGGTATTTTTGTTGGCGTTATAACACTTGCTGGTGTTGCTATTGTTTATCAGGCTTTAAAGCCGAGTAAAAACGGTGGCGGTGGAACAGGAACAGCGGAGAAACTTTTGATGCTTCGTGGAATTAAAAAATAATAGGAGAATCAACATATGTCTTTTGGAGATACTTTAAAAAATATTGATTCCCGTTTTTCAAGACGGGATAAGATTATTATAGGTTTTGCTATTATTGGGGTTACACTTACATATCTCGTTATTAATAGAGCGATAAAAGTTAGGTTATTGAATAAGATAAACCAAGCTATTGATAATAATGTTGGTTTAACTGGAAGCGCTGATGATGTTGTTGATTCGAATGCGTTTGACCCTAATTTCTATAAAACAGTTCCGGATAAATATTCGAGCCGATTACTGAAACCTACCGCTGTTATTAAATACGCTCAAAGATTTAAGGACTCTCATGATGGTGATGGAGACGAGGAGTTTATTACAATCTTAAACGAGTTGGATAGTAAGGCTCAGGTTAGTCAGGTTTCCGAGGTTATGCAGAAAAAATACGGAAAAAGTTTGAGAGATTATTTTGCGGAAATTATAACAATCACGAATTCTCTTACGACATCTATTAATATATTTGGATGGGAAATAGGTGGTGGTGGATTTGTTGAGGTGGATGAGTTTTTGGCAAGGGTGGATTCGATGGTGAAATCACTTCCTAATTATTAATATTATGGCTATACAGAAAAGAAAAATGAATGTGTTGGTCTGGACTATGCTTGTTTTGGGTGCGGCTGGAGCTACTTGGTATTTGATTTACAAATTCAGGGAAAACAGAAAGGCTGAGGAAGGTTTTGAACTGGATAGTGATAACTCCCCCGTGTCAACCTGTAATGATAATTTCCCATTGAAGAAAGGTAGTTGTGGAAACAGGGTTACAAATGTTCAAATCATGCTGAATGTTGCAACAACTGGAAAATTCAACAAAGAAACACAGGATGCATTATATGCTAAATCTGGAGAAAAGCAGGTTACGGAAGATATGTATAATTATTATCTGAATTGGCTTGCATCGCTTGGTATAAAAACTGTTTAAATTTGCAATAATGAACGACGAAAAGAAAATACAAAGAGCAGAGGTCGCACTAAGCAAGGTGGAGACGATTATTCAGGATGAGAGTCTTGACCCTGTTGCTAAATATAGAGCTGTTGAAAACGTTTATAGACTACAGCCATCGTTTTATTTCGGAATAGTGATAGGTGCAACGCTGCTTACTCTTGCCGTTTTAATGATTGCAAAGCCGAGCTTCATGAAAGGTTTTCTAGTAAATCCACAAAATAAATAAAAATATGAATTGGGGTAAAGTTATTATATGGACAGTTGTTATCGGCGCTATTGGAACCGGAGCGTATTTTGTTATTAAAGCTATCAAAGACGCTAAGGATGAAAAAGACGACGAAGACACACTGCCTCCCGCAAATACGGGGCAATCAACATCATCGTGTACCGTCACGTTTCCGCTGACAAAGGGTAGTGGATATGGTAATCGCGTGTGCGAAAATGCTAACGTAAAAATAGTTCAGGGGTATTTAAACAAGCAGCTTCCATCATCGAGTACGCTTAATGTTGATGGAGAGTGGGGAACAGATACCGGAAAAGCTATTTCGGCTATTTATGGTAAATCTCATATTTCCGAAACGGAGTATAATAAAATAGCAAAAGGTCAGGATATTACCGCACAGACGGTAAGTTCATCCACTTATACCATTTCTGAAATAGCTGCGTATGCAAATGCATTTCGTTATCTGACAGAAACATTTAAGTGGAGTGCTACTCAGGCTCAGGCTTATTATAAATGGGATAAGATATGTATCGTGAATTGGGCGACTAATCTCAAAAAGGGGTTGAAAACATTTGTTTGCGGAAATAGTTTAAGAAGCACTACAACGGGTAAAAAAGTTTCATTATGAATAAGCGTGTAATTATATGGAGTGTGGTGGTTGCGGCTCTTGCCGCAGCTGGAATTTGGGCTTACAGCAAAGTTAATAAATTACTGAAGGAGTATGATAAAACATATTTCGAGTATGACAATCTGTCTATTAACTTTTGGGCTGTTTTATTCGGTGGCTCAAAGAGTTTGAACGGCTCATTCGACTTTATTATTGATAATCGTGGAAATCTCGACGTGGAGATGACAAAATTAAAACTGTGGGTTTATATAGGTGGTGAAAAAGCGGCGTGGATAACATCGCGCGAAAATGTTTTTATTAAGCCAAACGAAAAGACAAAACAGACTCTTTCTTTCAGTACTCCTATTACCTTAATAAACCCAATGCTCGGTGTGCTTGCGTCGAACTATAATGATTTAAAAAATCTCGATGTGGAATACAAGGGCACTATGTGGGTTAAGGTGGGCGTAGCGAATATTTCTATTCCACTTCCATTCAATGACAAGTATAAAATGTTAGAGTTAATCGGTTAAAAATAAATAATTATGAACGACTTTTTTAATAACGCAAACGGCAAAATGCCAATAACAGCTCGGGCTAAATTTGTAGCTGATTATACTGCTACATTCACAGATAAAGATGGTAAAGAATTTAGCGGCTCATGGAATACGGGAGATATGGTTTCTGGTAAAATATCAGATATTGAATCGAAAAAATATTTCACCACATCAAGGAGTGGAGTATTCCCAGACCCATCCGGTATAACTATTCAGATTCCAGCAGATGATGAATCAATTGTCAGTGTTTCTCAGTTGGATTCCACAGCCACAGCCACGATGGAGCATATACCTAATCAAGAAATGAGAAATGTGCAGGAGATAAAGAAAGATGGAACGAGTTCTAAAAACTGGCTGAGTAATCCTGTAACGTGGGTTGTCGGTGCAATTGCTATCTTTCTTGGTTTTAAAATTTTAAAAAAATAAATCATGGGCGATATTTTTAATCATGCGGCTATAACATACTCACCTTGCGTGACTGCGGTTTTTCAAACCGATTACACTGCTTATTATAAAGAGGGTAGTTTAACCAATAGCATGATATTTAAAAAAGGTGATGTTATTATGGGGAATAACATCCGGAATGGTTTAAATAAATATGTCAGAACAACTCCGGATAAAGATTGCCCAAATGAGGTGCAAGGAATTCCATATATTGATATTCCTGCTAATAACAGCTCGATAGTAAAGTTTAAAAAAACTCTTATTACCGGAATGCAGCATCAAACGAGTGCTGTTGCATCTTTAACGCAGGGTGCGGATGTTGTAGAAGAGGTGGTTGTCGAAAAAACAAAAACCAATTATACAGGCTGGATTATTGGCGGGGTGGCTGTTGTTATTGCTATATACTTTTTTACGAAATAAATTAAAAACATGTTGATAGAGAAAAATATCGAAAAATATATATTGCCAATTGTCGCAGTCGGGGTAGTTGCGTGGATTGTGTTTGGTAGGAGAAAGAAAACAAATTCAAACCCTGAGCTTTTTTTAAACGCCGTATCTAATCAATCAATTGCAAATGCGAAATGCAATTGTGAAAATAAAATGTATGATTCTCAGATGATAGATGGCGGTATGTACAATGTGGGATATTGGTTGCAAAAGGGGTATCTTAAAAATGTAACCGTATTAAATGCGGATGGGACTATTGATTATGTGATGAAAATGTGTCAGACTAACTACAATGCCTGTGGTGAGCAAAAATATATAACGCTAGACCCACCTGTCCCGACTGGAGGACAAATTGGAGGATTAAAACCATAACAACATGAGTATCTTTCAGAAATATAAAGAGGTTTTTATCGCCGCTGGTGTTGTATCCGGTGGCGCACTTTTATATTTTTTATTAAAGCGTACACGTGGTATAGGCTCACTTGCGTCTGAACTAGAGGATACACTTGGAATATATGAGGTTGGTGGCGATAACGTTTCTTTTTCCGACCCCAAATTTCAACAGGAGTTAAAAGATTTAGGCTGGAGAACTGGTTGGTCGTGGTGCGTATTGTATTCGAAATATATCTGGTCGAAAATATTGCCTAAGAAAAAATGGGATGTGGCTAAAAATCTTTTGAGTGTAAACAGCCAGACTTCATGGGTGGCATTTTCAAAAGATAAATCCGGATATTTTGAACTGTCGAACAAGCCAAAAAAGGGGAGTATTGTCATTTGGCAGTATCCAAATAATCCGTCAGCCGGACACGCTGGAGTCGTAACAAAGGTATATGAAAAAACTTTTGACACGCAGGAGGGTAATTATTCCGGAAAAGTAAGTAAGGCTACAAGAAAGTTGATTTTTAATAACGTTGTTGAAACCGAGGGTTTTAAACTTCTTGGTTTTATAAATATAAAATAATTATGGCAAGTTGGAGTGCGATAACAGATTGGTTAATGAAATGGGAGGGTGGCTATCAAGCCATGCCTAATGATTCTGGTAATTACGATAGTGCTGGCAGGCTTATCGGAACCAATCATGGTATTGCCGCAATTACATACGAACAATATTTGCGTGTAACAACCGGAGAGCAATTAACGGCAATGAGTCAGTCAAAAGCAATTGCAAGACTGAAGGCGTTAACTGAAAGTGATGCAAAAAAAATTGGCAAAAAGCTGTTTTGGGATACTATCAGAGGTGACGAAATAGAAAACCAGTCCGTTGCAAACGTGATTTTGCAATGGTATTGGGGTCGTCCGGCTTCCGGTATAAAACTTTCAAAAAAGGCAATCAGTGGTTTTGTAAAGGGGCTTACTATTGATAGCGTAATGCGCTCATCTGAGGTTAAGGCGATAAATGAATACAAAGACCAAAAGAAAATATTTGAAACGATTAAACAGGCTCAATACGAATGGTATGATAGTCTGGATAATGCAGCTTTCGAAGATGGGTGGTTAAGGCGTATTTCGTCTATGGCATTCAGTGGTGAAACTGTGTTAAGGATAGCTATTCCGATACTGTTAATCTCTGCCGGAATAGTGGGTGCAATTATTTATTTCAACACACACCGAAATCGAGCCTAAAATATACTATTTTTGCAGCGAAAACTAAAAAACGAAAATTATGGGAATTGAAAGGTTGTTTGGTATAAATATTCCGGAGCTTGTTACTGAGTATATCGGCAAAATAGGCGCTGGGATAGCTGCTGAAAATAATGTTCCTGTTGACAATGTGACAGTAACAATTTATTTTAAAAACGGAGTACCACAGATAGCGTGTTTTTTAAATAATGAGTTTAAGAAATGGCTATCGGCAAAAGAGATAGAAAATTATTGTAAATAAAAAAATATGGCAACAGACCTTAAAAAACACACTAGATTTCCCGTTATAAGCGGGGTGGTTTTTGTGATTCCTGATGGATTCACGACAGGGGTGCTTACGAACGATAGCGCCACTCCGATGACCATGACAAATGTAGAGGGTGAAACATACGAGCTGAAAGAGGGTGAAATATTCACTTGGGCTGAGTGTGGTGACTCTTATAGACAGATAACTATAGATGCGACTGGCTCTATTGGCCGACTTGCTTATTCAACGTAGTAAATTTAAAAATCAAGATAATGGGTGGAAGATTAGATTTAAAAAAGCCTGCAACAACCGGAAGTGGTGGTTCGCCTGCTAAGGTTGTTTCAACAGCAACCGGAGCTTTAGTGGCTGGAGTTGCAAAAACTGTTCTTTTTGATGGTGGTGCAACTTTTGCAAACGGAGATTACATCCTTCAGGTGCAGGATGCAAATCTGGTTGTGCTTATTGATACATTAGAAAAAGGGGATGCGGTAGGAACGGCAGGTAGTGAGAAGACTAGTTTTACAATTATGGTTCTTACCGATTTACCGTCCGGATTAACTATTGTTGCTGTTGGCTCGTAATTTTATTAAAAAAGTGAAAACGGAAAATATGAAACGGATATTATTATTTTTAGCGTTGTCGTTGGCAGCGTATGTTAGTTTTTCTCAGTCGCCTATTTACGGCAGATTGCGTGTTGTTTCGGGTACATACGACAACTATTTTCAGAATGGCACTGACACATTCAAAATGGGTTGGCGTGTTGATAAATTCCAACTTCGGTACAGCGGTAATAAACGCTTCATGGATTTCGTGAAAGCGGATAGTTCTACCATGATTTACAATAAACTGATTTTGTCAAGCCCGAATGATACGATGCTATCGGTAAGAGGTATGTTTAATGCCACCTATGATTCATATATTAACAGTTTGCGCATTGGTAAAGGTAATAGTAATATTTTAACAAATACAGCACTTGGTAATACGGCGTTAAACGCTATTACAACTGGTAATGAAAATACTGCAATAGGTTATCGAGCAATGCAAGCTACGACAACTGGTGACGGAAATACCATAGTGGGTGCTTATTCTTTTATTGTTAATACAACGGGACGGTTAAATACTGCGATTGGGACAGCAACACTTAATAGCAATATAACGGGGAATAATAATATCGCTATTGGTCGTACAGCTTTATACAAGAACTCGTCAGGAAGTTCTAATATTGCAATAGGGGTTAACTCCTTAAACCTAAATGTCGTAGGTAACTCAAACACAGCCGTTGGTGATTTTGCCTTATATAAAGTCACAGGTAGTTATAACGTAGCTATGGGTGGCGGTGCATTACAAAATATGACGACGGGTTCAGATAATGTCGGTATAGGTACAAACGCTGGTAATGGTATGACTGCAAATACAAATGGGAATACATTACTTGGTGTTAATGCTGGACGTAGCTTAACAAGTCCTACAACAAATAATATATTTATCGGACTTAGTGCTGGCTACCATGCTTCTCAAAAAGTCGATGCTGTAAATACAATGGCTATTGGTGAAAGCGCATACACAACCGCTGACAATCAATATGTTTATGGGAACACGAGTGTTACAGAACATAATTTTAGGTCGGGTAAAGTAATAATGACATACGCGGCTGATACAACGCTAAGTGTACATGGTGTGTCTCGTTTTAACAATAATATATTTATTGAAGATAGTATAGTTTTTAATGATGGGACAAAACAAAACACAGCTTGGATTCCCAACGTCTCTGATACTGGCTATGTCAAAACAACTGGTGATAGCTTGTATGATAACTATAGAATATTTGGTAGCTTGAGGGTTGGAGATGCAATGACATTAGGCCCTGTAGACTCTAACTTTTGTATTGTACATGGTTTAAATTCATATTCTTTAGCTAAATGGGGAGCAGCTTTTAATAATAGTGATAATAATGCAGAATATGGATTTTCAGCAAACGGAGGACATCAATTTGGTTTTAGAGGTGCTGCTTTAAATGATGGTCAAAATAATCAAGAGGATGGTTTTGTTTGTAATATAGCTGAAAACTTTAATTCAAGTATGCAAAATTCATTTGCTTGTAATGATGCGGTAAATTATACTTCTTTTGGTTTTGCTGCTGGGTCATCTTTTTGTAATTCATGGAACTCTGCTACTTTTGGATATTATAACGATACATTACCAGCAAGCAAGGTGAGTTGGGTGACAACAGACCCTTTGTTTCAAATAGGTAATGGAACTGGTTGGGGGACTCAAAACGATGCTTTTAGAGTTTTGAAAAACGGTAAAACATACATAGGCGATAGTTCTGGCACAACCGATGCAATATTGATTGTTGACCCGACTGATAGCACGTCAACTTTTATTGGTAATTTTTCAGGTGGAGGCGTGAATACTGTGTCTGGAAATTCATTTGCGTATGGGGATAGTTGTATAGTTACTGGCGAAAGTAATTTTGTTAGCGGAAAATCAAATATTATTGGAGCTAAGGCATTTTTAATTAATACTGTTACAAATTCACCAGCTGAAATAATATTGGAGTCGAGCGAGGGGGATGTAACATCTAATTTTACATCTGGGATAACAATATATGCTGAGAATTATAACGATGGTTCTAATTTTATGATTGCGACAATAAACACATCGTCATTTAATGGAACAAACACTGTGTTAACTATAAATGAGGATATTACAAATATATATGATAATTGGAATTATTATATTGTTGTTTTTGATTCAATGACATCTGGTTCAGGTAATCATATTGAGGGAATTCAAAACAGAATATATAATGGTTCGTATGGTTGCCATGTAGAGGGTGCATATAATACAGCTAATGGTTTATATTCTCACTCAGAGGGTAGTCTAACAACTGCATCTGGGAATTATTCTCATGCAGAAGGTTATAACACAACTGCATCTGGGGAGGATTCGCATGCAGAGGGTGGTAGCACAACTGCATCTGGGGCGTATTCGCATGCAGAGGGTGGTAGCACAACTGCATCTGGGAATTATTCTCATGCAGAGGGTAGTAGCACAACTGCAGCTGGGACGGATTCGCATGCAGAGGGTAGTAGCACAACTGCAGCTGGGACGGATTCGCATGCAGAAGGTTATAACACAACTGCATCTGGGGAGTATTCGCATGCAGAAGGTTATAACACAACTGCATCTGGATGGGCGGCTATCGCGGGTGGCTGGGAGTCAAGAGCTACATCATATTATTCACAAGCGCTTGGATTTGATGTTAAGGCGGATGCGGTGTCAAGTTTTGTATGTGGGGCGTATAATGACACCCTGCAATACGAACATAATACTGATTGGTATTCATATGACCCGCTCTTTCAAATAGGAAATGGATTGGCTGATACAACAAGGAATGATGCTTTCCGTGTCCTTAAAAACGGCAAAACCTACATAGGCGACAGTTCAAGCACAACCGATGCAATATTGATTGTTGACCCGACTGATAGCACGTCAACTTTTATAGGAAAGGTAATAATGCAAACGCCAGCGGACACAATGCTTAGTGTGCGGGGTACATCTCGTTTCAATGGAGATATGTTCCCGCAGCAAAACATAAGTTTATTGAACACTACCAACGCAACTAAATATGGTGTTATCTACAAAGATGCAGCAACATTCATCCATAATTTTAATTACGGTAACAATGGAGCGGTGACAACTGATGGTTACAATACGTTTTTAGGTGAAAATGCTGGTAATTTAACGATGGGAACGACTGCCACCGCATCAAACCAATCATCTTTCAATACAGGTATCGGGCATAGTGTTTTGTTGAATAACACAACCGGATATTACAATACTGCGACAGGTGTAACAGCATTAACAGCTAATACTGAGGGATATTATAATACCGCTAATGGGGTGCAGTCTTTAACAAGTAACACAATCGGGTATCAAAATACTGCAAATGGTATGTTTTCTATGAATGACAATATTTCCGGTCACAGTAATACCGCAAGCGGAATGAGTGCGCTCTATAAAAACACAACCGGATTTACTAATACTGCGCAAGGATTTCAGGCAGGTATGTACATAACTGATGGAGCAACCGCAAACACCACTTCTGACTACTGTTTATTTCTCGGTGCAGGCACAAGAGCTTTGGCAGACAACGACCAAAACGAAACTGTTATCGGATATAACGCTATCGGATTGGGTAGTAACAGTGTGAACATCGGGAACACAGCTATTACGCTGACACAATTGAACGGAAAAGTTGTTTTGCCATATACGGCAGATACGACTTTGAGCGTGAGAGGCAACGCCTACATAGCAGACACAACTTTCATGGAGCATTTAACAGTTACAGACAGCGTTTCACTCGAAGACGCACTCTTTGATATTTATCACTTAGCTCCCGATGCAGATAGCTTAGTAGTTGCCGACGATGGTATTATTAATTTGAGAGCCGGAGCTTACGGTGAATTAAGAGTTTTTGTTTACAATTCAGGTGTATATGACCAATTTGCAACCGTTATTACAAACGCTGATGGTTCAATCGGTCTATTGGTTCAAAACTCAGCTAATGTGACAACAACGGGCGGCACTGATGGTAATTTGAATATTTACGATGGTGGTGCATACACTACGATTGAAAATAAGTTAGGTGGTTCGAGAACTGTAAAATATGTTTACACGCACTAAAAACTAAGGCTTAAAAGATGAAAAAAATACTTTTATTCATATCGCTGTTACTACCTCTTTTCTTGGTAGGACAAAAGGTTGTTACTTACGGTAAGGCGTGGTACGGCATAGAATATGATATTACGGCCACATCACCTGACGTAACAAGAATATCAAGCACGGGAGACATGAAACTCCACGCCTCATTACCTATACAGAATGGAATGAGAGCGTGTTTGTTGCTCGATAACGGAACAGTGAATTACTGGCTAAACGAAAACGACTGGTCAAAAAAAGCAGACGGCACGGCTTCCGATTTATCAGGCATAGACGGTCAGGTAATGATATACGTTCCCTTACACTACCGAAAGTTTGAAACTTCGGGCAATACTTACCGTTGCAAAATATCACAATACCCCATCGCTGGCTTCCACGAAGTCCCTGCGTTTTATTTGGGTGCATACGAAGCAAGCGTTTACAGACCAACGTTAAAACTAAGTTCAGTAGTAAACGCCACAACTGATTACAGAGGTGGTAATAATAATGCTGCTTGGGATGCACAAGCTAATACTTTATTGGGTAAGCCTGCAACTCAATTAAGCCGTACCAATTTCCGCACCTACGCAAGAAATAGAGCCGCTGGGACAAAATGGAATATAAACACATACGAGCAACACAAAACAATAACTTGGTTATTTGTAGTTGAATATGCAACTCGTAATAGTCAGAAAGCCGTTGATGCTACATTTACGACAGAGGGGTATAGGAAAGGTGGATTAGGTAATGGCGTAACAACCGCTAATGGTACAGAATGGACTAATTTCAATAGTTTGTATCCGTTCATAAATTGCGGTGCTTCAAATATTTTAGCCACAAAATCAGGCGAAGTTAGTGTAGCAGTAACAGACTTTGGCGGTGCTGGTGTTCCACGCTCATTTGCTGCTAATAGGTACAGAGGTATAGAGATGCCATTTGGTCATATATTTAAGAACTTGGATGGGGTAAACGTAGATGTAAAAACGGTTGCGCAAGGCGATTATTCGAGGATGTGGGTAACGAATAATCCTGCTTTATTCAATGATGCTAATTATACTGGCTATTCGGACAGAGGGTTAATAGCACGAGCTAACGGATACATTAAAACCAATTTAGATGGTACTTATGGTGAAATAGTTCCTAATGTTGGTGGTATTGTTGGTGGTAACTACGACATATATTGGACAGATTACTTTTTTACAGACATTAATTCAAGTTCACTTCGTACCCTCCTCGTCGGCGGTACTGCGGGTTCTAGTACGAATGCGGGCTTCGTGTTCGTTTTCTCGATTAACGCGCCTTCGTTTATGTATACGAATTTTGGCTCTCGCCTTTGCTTTATTCCTTAGTTTATTTAGCGGAGCGAACGAAAACGAAACACCCAGCCCGAAGATTGAGTGACTTAAAAATAAAACAATATGAAAATAGACATCGGAACATCAGGACAAATCAGCTACTTTGCCACACTCACAGAGGTTGAAGGCGGCTATCAGGTCGCATACGGAGCAACAGAAAGCGACCAGAAGATGTGTCCTGTTAATCAGCAATTCTGCGACAATAACTGCCACGAAACGTGCTGCCACTATGACAATGGCTGCGTATTGCCTATCTATACAAAGGAACAATGCGAGGAGATGTTTAACGTGACTATAGTAGGGAATGAGTTTAGTTATAATCCACCAAAAGAAATTATATGAAAACACTTGCGTTCATATTGATGATAATACCTATTGTAATGATAGGTCAAACACTTAATCTAAATAATAACAGTGTTCAAATTACAGGCGGCAATACAGTAGCAGTGCAGTATGGTGCTAATACTTACGATAATCGCAATGTGTATACGCAGATGTCTTCAAAGACAATCACAAATACCTTAGTAGAAACATCGTTTTTCGATGATGCCAACGCTATTGGAACAAGAACAATGCCTTCTGAACTACTTACGGCTGGAAAAGTATTCCGAATAAACACTAAGGCAGACTTTACATCAACAGGAAACCCGACGAATATCATCAGGATAAAAGCCGGAGATTCAACGCTTGTCACATCTACCGCTACACTTGCAGCGCACACCAATACAATAGCTGATATAACAGTTGAAATAACGATAATAACTACTGGCGTTAGCGGAACTTGCAATGTAATGGGAGCAACCATGCTTGTAGGTGGAGCGCAGCGTTCCTTTATCGCAATAGGGGTGGGTATAAACACAACAGTTGACAACCTACTTGACATTACCTATCAATGGGGAACGGAGAGTGCTGGGAACATTTTAATAAACGTGAGCGGTGTAATTCAAATAATGAACTAATGAAAAAACTGATAATGATAATAATGCTGCTTCCAATCCTTGCGATGGGGCAGATAAACCTGAATGATAACACGGTAAAAATAAACTCAAGTGGAATATTGACAAGTTCTGGCAATATTACAATTCCGGTTATTAAAACAGCGACTGACACACTATTGAAAACAGATGCTTTTGTAGAGGCAAGCGGTGATATTATTCTGACATTGCCCGATGTTACCGCTGCTGACAATGGATTAACTATAACGATAAAAAATGTCGGAACGTATACTGATTATGTTTCCGTTGCTGGTTATTCGGGCATTAAGATTGACGCAGTGGATACAAGTCGATTAACAAGATGGGTTGGAAAAACTTACGTTGTCAAAGATACTAATTGGATTGTGAAAGAGAAAAATGTCAGGACTGATAATATTTTTGATGTATCTGAAACAGGTTCTTTCACCACTATCGCAGAGGTGATGGTTTTTCTTGGTGAACACATGAAAGACCCGTCCGTTGTTCGTCTTGGTGGTAATAATTATACAATTGCAAATACTATTGATGTAAATTTGCCGTATCCATTAACGATTGAAGGGATTTCATACGGGGAAACAACTATTTCCGCTGCAACAGGATTGCTTGGTAAACCAATGTTTCGATGCCAAACCGATTGTTATTTCAAGATGATAACATTTGATGCGACCGCTTTAGCCACATACGGAACACACGCAGGAGAAGATTGTATTCGTTTCTTAGGCGAGGACACCTATAATGAAGTGAAAGATTTTTCAATGGATGGTTTTTGGAATGGTATTATTGATTCCACTCAGGCTGAAATTTGGATTCAAGAGGGTGATATGCGCAATATTAAAGACGCAGGGATAGTAATTACCGGAGCTAACGACAGCGTTAGATTCAGGATGGTGACGACAGCATTTATCAATTGCGATAAAGGCGTTCATTTATTGAAAGGTAGTAAGGCTTATATTCTTATTGATGGTGGTTGTGAATTTCAGAACGGCACAGTGAATGATAGTGGAATCGTTTATACTCCGGCTACATTTACCAATATTGCTCATATATACATAACTGGATGCACGTGGAATAATACTGGATATTTTATTGAAGGTTTCGATTTCACCCGCGCTGATGGACGTGATGCTAATGCGTATATCGATAATAATGCTGGTATAGAAAGCAAATCTCCACACGCCGGAATAGGCGTTCAAAACAATGTCACCGGAACAACTATTTCGGCTGGCGGTACTTTTTATAAAGCAGCGTTCACAAATACGTCATTTTACACCTGTAAGTTTACGATAGCTGATAACAGTATGACATATCAACCCGTAAACAAAAGAGATATACGGATGGTTGTTTGCTGCAATATACAGGTTAATCAGATTAATAGAGTGATAGATGTTTGTATCGTGAAAAACGGGAATGCTGCAACCAAATATGGACAAATGTCGGCAAGGATACCAACAGCAAACCAGCCGTTTGCTTTTTCCACCGTAGCATATATTCCAAATGTTGCTCCTGCGGACTATTTTGAGATATGGGTTACAAGTGCTAATTCAGGAGATGTTGTAATAATTCAGGATGTGAACTGGGATACAAGTAGTCAATAAAAATAATATGAGAAATAAATCAATTCAGTGCAATATTACAGAAATCAACACGGGCGATATTTTGCTTGTTAGTGGTAGAAAATGGTTGGCGCGAGCTATTCAGTTTTTTGAGAAAAACAAGTGGAATCACGCCGCTGTTTTCATTTGGTTATACGATGAGCTTTTTGTATGCGAGTCCGATAAGCGCGGAATATCGCTTACTAAGTTTTCGGATTACATAAGCGGTAAAGCTGGATTAATGTATTGTTCGCCAAAAATAAAAGACGACAAACTACACCCTGTCAGGCTTGCATCCGTGATGCTTCCTAAATGCGGTCACGTGCCTTATGATTTTGTGAACCTTTTATTCTACCAGCCAATAAGGTTTATGTTTGGTAAATGGATAGGACGTAAGCAGAGTAAGAGTGATAAGCGCTTTATCTGTGGTGAGTGGTGCGCTTATGTCTATAATAAATTGGACTATAAATATTTTCCCAATTGGAATAAGATTGCTCCTGTTGATATTTTTAACGACGACAAATTTGACCGTTTTTTAATTCGTGAGTAATGGCTAATAAAGCAGTGGTGGTAAATGATTTTTCGGAACTTAAAACCGTAATAGAAAAACGAAAAGTAATGGAAGAGGAAAAAGAAAACACAGTTCAGTCGCGCGATGGAGTTTACAACATGGATATATTAACCAGTCCTGAAGATTGGTATATACCCACATGGAAAGAATTAGGTTTCCCATCTACAGCGCAGGCGACGAGAAAAGGGCAGGTTGTGTATAAAAACAAGAAAACGGGCATTGTGGTAAACGCTCGTTTTGATGATGAAAATATGAAAAATATTGCCGATGGATATGACCCATTACGACAGTATAGAATCAGGGAGGTTTTAAAACTTAATACCGGAAGTCTGGGTGTTAAAGCATGGTTTAATTTTACGAATATTCCGGAATATCTGAAAGGAATAGAGATGCAGAATCCGGTATATGCTGATAATAATTTAATGCAGTATGTCTTGCATCAGGGGTTGGATTATAATAGTGACCATAATCTGATAGGAAAACAGCATGTGGTTTCTGCTTATGATGGAGAAATAACCTATATCGGATTTGACAACACATCCGGTCATTATGTAATTGTAAAACACGATTACAAGGGGAATGTTTTTTACACACTGTATATGCATCTTGCACAGACATCCGGAATACAGGTTGGAACTAAATTAAGTAAGGGTGAGTGGTTTGCTAACGTGGGGAATACTGGTTCTGCCAGTTCTTGCTATTCGTGTCATCTACACTTCGAGGTTCGGGATAGTGTCTGTAAAAACTATTACGACCCGATAGCGTTTTTTGGTGTTGAAAAAATTAATTCAAAATTATAATAAAAAGTATTAGCTTTGCACTTAAATTGAAAAAATGAATAAGATGAAAAAATTGTTTTTGTTGCTCGCTTTACTGATGCCATTTTTAAGTATTGGTCAAGAGGTTTTGAAATATAACGGGAAAGTAATCACTTACGGTGAACATTGGTACGGCATCGAATACGACATCACCGCCACCTCACCGGACGTAACCCGTATAGCATCGTCAGTAGACGATATGAAACTCCACGCTTCATTGCCTATTCAGAACGGCATGAGAGCGTGTTTGTTACTTGACAATGGCACAGTTAATTACTGGCTAAACGAAAACGACTGGTCAAAGAAGATTGACGGCACAGCATCGGATTTAAGCGGCACAGACGGTCAGGTGATGATATATGTTCCATTGCATTATCGAAAGTTTGAAACGTCCGGCAATACTTACCGCTGCAAAATAAGTCAATACCCTATCTCTGGATTTCATGCTGTACCCGCATTTTATATCGGGGCATACGAGGCGAGTTTATATCGACCTACGTTAAAATTATCGAGTGTAGTCAACGCTACGACAGATTATAGAGGTGGCGATAACAATGCTGCGTGGGATGCTGCGGCAAATACATTATTGGGAAAGCCTGCAACATTATTAACCCGTACCAACTTCCGTACTTACGCAAGAAATAGAGCCGCTGGCACAAAATGGAACATAAATACATACGAACAACACAAGGCAATCACTTGGTTATTTGTCGTTGAATACGCCACAAGAAATAGTCAAAAAGCTATCGATGCTACATTTACGACAGAGGGGTATAGGAAAGGTGGATTGGGGGACGGCGTAACTACCGCTATTGATGCGGAATGGAATACTTTTAATACTCGTTATCCATTTATAAGCTGCGGTGCTTCAAACACACTTGCCACTAAATCAGGCGAGGTTTCCGTTGCAGTTACCGACTTTGGTGGTGCTGGTGTTCCACGCTCATTCACCGTAAATAGATACAGAGGTATAGAAATGCCATTTGGTCATGTGTTTAAAAACTTAGATGGCGTTAATGTCGATGTGAAAACGGTAGCCGATGGTGATTACAGTAGGATGTGGGTGACGAACGACCCTGCATTATTCAATGATGTAAATTACAATGGGTATTCGGACAGAGGATTGATAGCACGGGCTAACGGATATATTAAAACCAATTTGGATGGGACTTACGGTGAAATAACCCCTAATGTTGGTGGTACAGTTGGCGGTAGTGCAACTACTTTTTGGTGTGACAATTTTGAACATAGTGCTACAATCTCCTCTCTTAGAACTATCCTTATTGGAGGTCTTGCACTTCACACCACTTCTGCTGGACTTATTTTTATTCGTTCTACTTTTTCGCCAACAAATGCCGCTGGGTATATTTGCTCTCGTCTATCCTATATCCCATAAAAATAATTCTCACAAAATAAAAAACAAAAAAGAAAGGAAAACAACATGGAACAGATTTTGAATTATCTTGCAACAGCATTGACAACAATTCTTGGTATTGTTGACTGGGTTTATGTAACCGTCACCATTCTGACAGCGTACACCGCAGTGCGAATTCTTGGCGATACTAATGTCGCTAAAAACGTGAACCTGAAAATTAAAAACAGGTGGATGGTTCTTATTACAGCGGCTACGCTCGCTATTATTTTTGGTATTTTTTACAAGGTAAACGGTGGATTCTTTTGGTTTAAGCCGGATGTTATGGTTTACGGATGTGCTGTCTTTTTCTCGTTTCTCATAGCTATGTTTATGAATGAATATTTTGGCCTTTCATACTGGCTCGATAAAATATTCAAGGTTAAGTTTAATCCTATTGACGAAACAAAGCCTGAGCAACAGGTCGTTGATACCCCAACTCCTGAAATCAAGTAGTGTCAAAATAATCATTAAATTTTGTCTTGACATTGTTAATAAAATATGCTATCTTTGCTATATTATTTTTAGTGTTTTATACGGATTGAATTATGCGGGATAAAAAGTCAATAAATCAGGAAAGTACAGATAAAACAGATGAATGCGTTGGTAATACAACCACGCTATCTAAGGGTGTGAAATGGACAGGTGGCATAATAGCTGCTATATTATCAGGACTTGTTTTGTCTAGTTTTGCTGTACAGCGTGATACACGTGATAAGGCTCAGTATAGTTTTGAGGCGGTGAAGCGGATAGAGAAAACGCAATCCGAGGCAGTGACTAAGGAGCAATTTATTGAATACAAAGATTATCAGGATGATAAACTTGGCGAGATAGAAAAAGACATTGATGAGACTAAAAATGGCATCAATGAGATAAGGCAAGATGTTAAGCAGATTTTGAAAGAATTAAAATAATTAACAATACTGCTCGTGTAGCAGGCTTTTTTCAGTTTTAGTTTTTAGTTTTTGGGTTTAAGGGGGTGCGATTTATCGCGCCCCTTTATTTTGACACACTCCCCCGTTTTAACGAAATTGTATTATCTTTGCAGGATAAAGAAAAACGAATGAAAAATAAGAGTTTTATAGCAATAGTGCTGATTATATTGACGCTTATCGCAATATCATTATTCAGCTCGTGCTCCATCCTTAGTGATAAGGCTTTTGACAAAAAAGCTGTCCGGCGTGGATACGCGAAGATTGACTCTGTTACAACATCGGATACGGTGGTGATTATAGATACGGTGAGCTACGACACTTTAGTGATTTCTGGAGACAGTGTTTTATTAGAGGCTTATTTCGACTGCGATAGTACAAATAAGGTTGTAATAAGGGAAAAAGAACAATACAAGGGGCAATGGCTGGAGTTGCAGGAAAAGTTTGAGAATGGTCATTACTCAGTAAAGGTTGTTTATAAGGAGCGCAAGGTTCTTGTTCCGCGATTCATGCGTATGATAAAACAGAAACAGAAAGCGCAGACCTTTGTTACCGTGAAAGTGATACCTAAATTTTATAAGGCTTGTGGGTGGATTGTAATAATCGAAATAATAGGATTTATTTTCTGGCTTGTGTGGAAGTTTTATGCAAGGCGGTGGCTGAAAGCCAATGTAAACCTGTTGCGTTAAATGGATAATCCCGAGAAATACGGACTGTTGGATATAATTGCAAAATTAATTTTTGTAAAGTATTGACTTGTGTTTAAAAATTGATTATCTTTGCGTAATAATAGATATTTAAAATGGTTAACGGAAAAGAAATAAAAGGTACATTGGCGAGTGTTGGTTTAAAATCGCTTGCATGGATAGTTCCAATCGCTATTGTTTTGGTAGGTGGTGCTATTATTTACCGGAATTATCTGGAGATAAAAATTCTGAAACAGGAATATAAATTAAACAAGGTTACGTTGGTTGAAAAACAGACTGTATAAATGAAAACAACACCAAAGAAAAGTAAGGCTGCACACAAAGTGTTAAGACTCATGGATGAGGATTATTCCTACATGAAAGCGCTGAAAATGGTACTCGACGGAGACAAAAGACTGAGTAAGTCAAGGTTGGAAAAAGAGTTAAATCGTTACATCTAATGAAAACCTACAAGAAAACACATGCGGCCAAAGCTGCGCACGATGCTCATCTGAAAAAGATTAAGGCAAGCGGCGGTAAAGTCTTGTCTGATGATGGTAAGACAATTGAATACGTGTTTCCGGCAACATCAATCAATAAAAAATATACGCATTTTGCGTTACGCAAAAAGGATAATAAGATTGTGAACGGTTGGGATTATACCGGATACGCATCTGATGACCTAAATTCCGATAAGCGTCATTATTTTTATGACGACCTGAAGGATTTGGATGTTGACAAAAAAGACGTGAGCGTGTTGACAAAAGCGGCTTTATCACGCAAAGGCATAAACCCGTTTGATGAAAAGAATTGGAGAAATTAAAAAAAATAAAAAAATAAAGACATGAAATTATCTCATTACCCAACGGAAAAAACAATTGACGGTAAAGTATATAAAAGGGGTGGTATTTTCTCCACAAAAGCAGAGGCGGAAAAAGAGAAAAAATCATTATCTAAAACTCATTATGTGAGAATGTTTTGGACTGGTGGTGAAAAGCTGTCTAATGGAACTATCCGAAAGAGCTATTTTCTTCTTGTTTCTAAAAAATAAATATACATCATGGCAAAAAAGAAATCGCCGATAGCAATATATAAACTGTTTTTTGAGAAATTCAAAAGAAAAGACGGTTACATTAGTTCCCTTTTGAAAAATGGCGCTGGTGAAAATGTTTTTGAATTCAATTTTGTATCCACTTCAGATACGAGTGATGCAAAAGAGTTTCTTTCTAAATTTGATGTAAGAAAGAGAGCGTCTAAGATAAATAAAAAATCGGTGATGGTTATTCTTGATTGAAAATAATAAACGAGCGGCGTGGTTATTGATATAATTGCGGCTTGTTATCTGCGCCCTTTAGGGGTGATTTATATACAGCTCGGCTTGATTTGGTTAGTCTGACTACCACACTCGCTGACAACAGAGAAGGAGTCCGGTTGCTTGCATCCGGATTTTCTTTTTGTTAAAAAAGATTGACTTTCTGTAATTATTTCGTATCTTTGCATCGTTAAGCCGCGTAAAGCCTCTGTTTTTTAACATGTAACGCGGTATTGGGTTTAGGCCGCTGGATTATCCGGCGGCTTTTTTATTTAAAAATGATTTGGTATTGATTTTTTTTCGTATATTTGCATTTCGAAAACAAGATTATGGCAGAACTTAAAAAAGAAATAGAATGTCCGTACTGTGGTAAAAAGATATGCCTGACGGTACAAGATTTTGATTACAGCCCCAAGCGGAAGAGTTATAGTCTGAGTGGCATTGCTTATCACTACGTGTGTGAAAGGTGTCACACTGGATTCACAACGACTGCGAGTGATACCGAAAGCGTTAAAACATGGAAAAAGACTCCCAATGAAAGAAAATAGAAATTTAATAACAGCAAACATATCATTGGTGGATTCCTTTGATATTATTCAGCCGGAGAATATTTTATCAGCTGGGGAGTGGGGTGTTATTATGGAAAGAAACAAGATTGACAAAATTAATCTTTGCGTTGGAGAGCCTTTGAAATACAAGGATATTGATGAATTTCTAAAAATAGCATCGAAAGACCGGATACTGCATGTTGAAACAAACGGATATGACATATATAAGCATGTGGATGCATTGCGCGAATACCCGACACAGATAGCGGTTCATTTGTATGGGTATGGTGAAACACATAATAAGTTATCCGGAGTAGAAAACTCGTTTGAGCAAATGGTTTACGGGTTAGACCTCGTTGGCCGGAAAGACCCGACGAGTATAAGGGTTCATTATCATGTTGCGCCGGAGAATGTGGATGATATTGTAAAAACATATGATTTCTTTCGTGATAAATATAGAGCCTCTTTTATTTTTATCTATAAGCGATTTGAGAAAGGCGCTGTTGATGTTGAAAAGCTATATTCTTGCGTGGAATACGTTAAACCACCTGTGTCTTTTCCTAACCTGAAAACGGTTGATGAGCTAAGTGAATTTTACAACGGTGACACTGATTTAAACGTGTTTGGTGATTGCAAGAAACGATGTTTGATTGCGCAGTACATTATGAATAAGAAATATTTTTTTATGCTTGCTGATGGCAGTTATTCTGTATCTCCTAATTGTCACAGTAATATTGTTTCGGATTATCCGCTTTGCGAAAATAGAGCGTTTATACGGCTTGATGCCGTGTTGAAATCCGGACTTCAGGTGGAGTGTAAAAACAGGTGTTGCTTTTATAAGAAAAAAATATACTAAAATGAGAAAACATGATTATACCATAGTTGAATCAGAGCTGAATCCTTACTACATTGCATTCATGAAGCAGAATCCAGATGAAATAACTGTGTGTGATGAGGAGTGGCGAAGTCACTTTGCCTACACACAATGGGTAATGAGTAAACATAGGGAGTATAAAAAAGAAATAGGTATGGCTCCATACGAGCTTGTTTCTGAAAAATACCACAGAGATTTCGAGGCTTGGTTGACCGCGCAAAATGGTTAAAAAAGATTAAAATAATATTTTTCTTGCTTTTGTATCGGATATATTCGTATCTTTGCGTTTCAAATCGTTCTTTTTATTTCTTAATGGTTTCGTAGCTCAGTTGAATAGAGCAGCAGCCTTCTAAGCTGCGGGTCGCTGGTTTGAATCCAGCCGGAATCACGAAAATGGGGATGTAGCTCAGTCGGTTAGAGCAGTTGACTGTTAATCAACGGGTCGGTGGTTCGAGTCCATCCATCCCCGCAACCAAAAACTAAAAATAATGCACGAGGTAAAGCAGCTTTACGAAGATGGCGATTTCGTTATTTTCACGCAGGAAACACCTGTTTTCCGGAGTCGAGAGAAACGTTATTTTTGTGGGAAAATCGTGTGTGTAAATTCGGATTATGTTCGGGATGCGCTGTCGGGCAAATATGTGCCGCATTACAATATTTCCGATGGTGTTCGCTCACTCGGGACAATCCGCTACAATGTTAAACAAACCGACATTATTAAAACCGTAAAACTATGAGTGAAATTCAATTTATTGTTTGGGTAGTAATATTTTGTGTGTTATTTTTTTTAGTAGAACCTATTGCGCGAAAAATAAGAAAAAGGCGTAAGAGGGCTGAGGGAGCGCAGGCCGAGAATGATTATATTCTTTCTCAGTTACAAGATGTGGTGAGTACTGAAAAAATAACGTGGGAATTATTTAGGGGTGAATGCGACTATCATATTCTATGCCCAGATGTAAAAATAATTGCATCTTTTAAAACTGCTATTCCTTTCGAACGCAGAGAAATTTGGAATTTTAGTTTCACTGATATAAGGGGTGACTCTATCATTAAGACAAATATTACCGATGAAACTTTTGATGTAATAAAAAAACACTGCCTAAGCTTGAGCTATGAAAATTAAAAATGTAAACAAGGGTTTAGTTTCGATTATTGTAGGATGGCTTCTTATTTTGTGTTATACTGCTCTTTTATTAAACGCTTTTAAGGATGAAAACGAAAATGGAATAACATGGTCTTTTGACGTAAACAAGATTGATTACGGATTGAATTACCTTGTCAATGTGTCATTGGATTCGTCAACTTTTAGCGAGGTGGATACATCGTTTTATTCCGATGGCGATATTAAGGATATTCGGTGTTATATCTGGAGTGACTATGCGCTTATTCATTCTTGTTATAGTCCGCAGTTGGATTATATAAGGCCGGAGGGATATAGTTATTATTGCACCCTGAAAAACGGAGAATGGGTTTGGATTGACGACAACCTGACCGAAAAGACATACAGCCGCATAAACTCTTATTTCAAAAAGCAGAACCGATGAAAATAATACGATTCATTATTCTGTGGTTTTTTCGGATAATTTTATTTCCCATTTTCATATTTATTATTGTTCGGAATATTGCGGAAAGAGATGTGCTCAAAGCAAAACTTAAGCATTATAAGCCAATAGTAAAACACACGGCAATGTCAACATTTATCACATGGGAACTGCGTGACACTCCGCTGTCTGACAAAGATGTTCGATTGTATTTCAAAAATAAAAAAGATGAGCCGGAAAAACAATAATGAGGAATATATTTTATGCGCCGCCATATGGTATGATGATGGTGTTTTTTACGAGCATCAGCCGTTCAATATCAAGACAGGTTTTGTTATTTGTGGACACAGACATCATAACTGCTTTATGACTGCTTACATTCTGAATAAGGATAAAAAACTTCAGGGTTATAACGAGATTCAGGGCTTCGTAACAAACACGAATAATTTTGTTGATAGAGCTGAGGCGTTCCGGATAGCGAAAGCGGCAGACCAGATTCTACCGGACTCCAGTGTGTACCGTTTTGAGCAAGCGGATTTATATTCAGAAAGCATGTGGTAAATATGATACAACTATTATTACATCTTATCGGTGATTTCGTTATTCAGAATGACTGGATGGCGCTGAATAAAAAGAAAGTCAGCTGGGCTGGTGAATTAGCCTGTCAGTTACATTGTGTAACCTACGCGCTCCCATTCCTTATTATCGGTTCTTGGTGGGCTGTGTTGGCAATATATATCACCCACTACATTTTCGACCGGACAAAAGTTTTATCTTGGGTTCTGGCGTATAGAAACGGAATCAGGGATATAGAAAATTTTGGTGTCGGACATCAGCGACCATTCGCTATATCTATATGGTTGAATATCTTTTTTGACAACACGATTCATCTCGTTTGTAATTATTTAGCTTTAATGTTTCTTTAAAAAACAACATGAAAAATGATTTTTACCAGAGTCCCAATGAAAAATATTTTTGATTATCTCGGAAACGAAATTAAGGTCGGAGATGATGTTTCTGTTTACTGCATAAAAACAAAACACGTAAAGGCTTTGGTTTGGAGAAACGTTGGAGATTTTGAGGTGTTTTCCGTTGATGGTGAGCCGAAACTGAAGCTGGAAAATACAGAGGTTTTTATTAGTCCGGAAACAATTTGTAATGATGGCTACTTACTCACTATTCGCGGAGTTTCAGATAGTCAATATTTTCCACCACTCAATCAGAAAGAGCGTGTTTTCATGTCGTTTATTTTGCGTGTATTGCCTGTTTTTTCAAAACTTGAATTTACACGAAGTAAAACAAGGTCGGAGGTTTTTCGTTCAATGAGGGAGTTGTGTGATTTACTCTTTCTCGTTTGTGATGCAAGCAGGAATAAGAATGGAGAAATGGGGCTTTTTGGCCTTTTTAGCAATTGGTCTCAATTTCGATTAGGATTTACCGAAATTGATATAGAAAAATCAATTTACGACAATAGCCGTCTTGGATTTTATTTCGAAAACGGTTTTGATATATCCGCCTGTGAAAAACATGCTGATAGGTCTTTTGATGACGAAATTAATAAGGCTATCCTTTTAATGAAAGAGAAAAATTCAAATATTGTCAATCAGTCGTATTTTGGATTCGCCGAAATTGTAATGGAGTATGATATTTGGGGAATTATAGATAGCGTAAGACAGAGAAGCCAAGCGCATAAATATGATAATTCTCAATACTGGAACGTGTCAAAAAAATTGATAGAGGATTGTGTTAATCACAGGTTTAAATCAATGCGAGATGTTAGTCTGGAGTATCATGAAAAAAAGAGGTTGAGATTATAGCGTAGACTAATGTCTATCTTATCTTCTATCTTACGGCCTATCTTTCTCTATCTTTATTCGGATTTACTTAGTTCCGCACCACCGAGGCATGATAAATAGTCTGATTCGCCACCATAATCCGTGCGCCTGATTACCTCCAGTCTCCTGCAATTTTGTCCCTCTTTAATAAATTGCCTTATTCCGGTTATCAGAATAAAATTCCGGTCAAACAGGATGTGCCAGATTGCTTTTAATCTCTGTCGGATAGGATGTGAATTTCCTTTGTAATCAGGTGAAAATTTTTGCATTCTGAATTGTTTTTATTTTTACTCATGTCTAAACTGGTGTCTAAGTAGTGTCTAGGTAAGTGTCTAGGAAATCAATGGTTTTCGTGGCATTTAGTCTCACTCAGCTCTGAAAAATAAGCAGCACCTATATATTGCCTCTTTACTCCAACGATGCGGCAGATAGCCGTTATTGCGTTTACGGATAAAACCTTGCATTTAGTCCGGCATCTATAAAAATAATCAGCTCCTATTCTTATCTTTGATTTTTCAACCATTCGGAAATAGTTTTTCGTATGCGTTCCGGAGTTTTATTAACACGGTAACATTTGGGTTGATTGCGCTGTTTTTTTGAATAAACTCTCTATATGGCTCACCGTATAAATCATTGATGAATGTGGCAACGGCTCCACTGCGGGATATTCCGGCGGCACAATGAACAAGACAGAGTTTTTTACCCTTGTTTTCTACGATGTATTTCACAATCGCTTCAGCTGTTTCGTCTGAAATTACGGGGTAAACAATATTGTTTTGCTCATCTATGCAATCTTTGTCGATGTCATAAAAGTAGAAATATCGGACATTTTTATGTTCCTGTCCGAAATAAAACGGATGCTTTTCGTCGTTTTTATCGCACCAGATACAGATGCAGAATAAGTTTTCCTTTTGCTCAATATTCTCGTCGGTCAAACCATTCTGGCGTACCGTTGTATTGAATGATTCCCTGCTGAGTGCGTATACTTTCATCTCTGTCTATGTGTTTAAAAAAATCAATATTAAAATAATCAAATCTGGACTTTTCCGGAATCAGATTAAAGCCAAAAACATCTTCCTTTCGGTGAAGATGTCTCGGTCTTTTAAACTTTATTTTCCGGCGCATCTTTTTTTTACAAAGATAGCTATTTTTGAGAATGAAATCAATCTTTATTTTTGACAGCTATGTTTTAAATATAATCAAAACCAGTAGTGTGATAGTTAGAATAATTTCGATAATGAATGATGTTATAAAAACAAATCCGGATGTAAACATCGAGCATAGCATTACTATCGGTAGGAGTAACCAGATAAACACAACTAGTTTCGGAAATGTTATATTGGAATTTGCAATCATTATGATAGTGTTTTGGTTGTAATGTTGGAATTTGCAATCATTACGACTTGTTTTTTTGATAAAACTCCACGAGTCTATTTATACAGTAAGCGTCACCGCTACTCAGAAAACAGTATTGTTTATGTAGATAATCCGCGCACTCATCCAGCGACATTGTGTTCCAGTTTTTCCAGCCTTCAGGTAATTCAACACCAATCCTTAAATCACTTTCCGTGATTTCGTCTTTTAATAATGGATTTTGTTTTTCAGTCATAGTTTTGTTATTATTGCCAATAAAATAGGTTTATTGGTTATTGTGGTAAATGGTTAATCAAATTCCTCCATTGACATGTCGCGGCCTTCAATTCCGCACCGGAGTGCTGTGCGAACATCGTGTTCGTAAATTACAATTTCTCCGCAAACAAGTTTTGCTGTTATTCCGGTCAATGCATTGTTGAAACAATCCTTATTCATTTCTGGAAACATGCTCACGAGTATTCCGATGTCAGCTGACGTAAAGCCTTCTTTGTATTTCGGTGGAAAACATGAAATAACCTCATCTATTTGTTGTTGTGTGCTTTTCATTTTTTTGTCAGTTGTTAATTAGGGTGGTTTGTTTTTTTGAGTTTATCAGGTTCTCTAGTTTTTCGGTTTTAAATCCGACAGCATTACCCATGAATCCGTAGGTCATTGAAAACGTATTTCCGCAGTCGCATTTTATTTTCGTGCAGCAGTTTTTATTCTTGTTACACCTGTTGAGATATTTATCGTCAATATCGGCATAATCTTTACCGCAGTACGGACATTCGAAATTAATATCGGCAAAATCTATAAATCCAATTGACTCTGTTGTTTTGCCTGTTTTTTTTGTTCTATTTTTACATTCCATGCTTTAATCCCCATATTCATGTACGTTTTGATTCCTTTAATCACCCTGTATGTTATCTCAATATCGTATTGAGCGTCATGCAGCTTTGATTCATCAACCGGAATTCCGCAGAATTTGGCTACGGTCATTAATTTAAAGTCCGGCATTAATGCTCTTTTGTCCTCAAGAAACAATGATGCTAAAACCATCGCATCAATAGAGTCCGACCAAAACCATGAGCCGAAATATTTATCCTCCATCCTTTCGAAAAGCGCCCTCAATAATTCATTGTCGAATTTGCAATTATTGAATCCAGCGAGATGAAATTTATCACGCTTATTGAATTTGTCAACATATTTTGACAACATCTTTATAAGTGCCTGATAAAACTCAACCGGACTAGGGTAAGCCATTATTTGCTCACGTGTAACACCGGATATTTCCAGAGACTCATCGTTGATAATTGCGCCCTCGTGTGGTCTGATTTTAAAGTTGAAAATTTCCTTTACCTCATCGTTGATTATTATCTTTCCAGACAATTGGTGAATAGCACATTTCCGTGTATCCAATCCTGTTGTCTCTGTATCAAAGCAAAAAAGTTTAGACATGTTTTTGTGTTTTAAAAAGCAAGTGGCTTTTTACACCACTTGCTGATAATCAAATAAAAATTAAACTAAAAGACCTTAATGAGATTTTTTTCGAGACATTTCACGCGGCGCTGTGTTACACTTTTACTGTTTTTTAAAACGGTAATGCTTTTAAATTCCCGCCATGTACCAAACCCGACAACAGTTCCTTTGAATTTTTTGTTTTTAACTCTCCGGTTCCCAGCGGTGGTTTGCACCTTGTCACCAAGTTTGAATTTGTATTTCATTTTCGGTGTTGGTGTTACCGCTTTTGCATTCATCTTAGGGCTAGGCTTGTTGCTTTTTGCGGGGGTTGCTGTTTTCATCGTGATAACGGGTGCTTTCTTTGCGGCCATCTTGGGAGGTGTTTTACTGCTTTTTGTAGAAGTTGTTGTTTTCATCGAGACAGCAGGTGTTTTCTTTACCGCTTTCACTTCTTTTTTGTTCACGTTTTTTGAGTTTTTGTTTTCTTTCTGCTTCATCTTTTTTTTGTTTTGGTTTTTACTTTTGTTGCTTTTCATATATACAGACCTCATTTCTGAAGGCGAGATATGCTGTTGCTTTTTGCTCTTTGTTTGCGCCTCCGTTCTTTACAACGGACTCAAAATCTTTTAGGCGTTGTTTCATCTTTGGGTCATTGATTTTCCTTGCCCGATTAATAAGATTGTCAAATCCACCATCTACAGCCTCTTTGAATGCCTCTGAAACAGTTTTATCCCAGCCGGATTTTCTTTTCTTGTATTCGTCAAGGAGTGTTGCGTTTGTTTCAATCAAAGCAATCATTTCATTGTAGCCGCTTATGGTTTCGCACAGTTGCTTTTCTTTCTGTATCTTTTTATCACCAATGAATTCAGGGTCTATGATTGTTGATTTCAATTTATTATTGAGTGACGTTATTTCTTTTTGCAGGATTTTAGCGTACTCCTGCTGATTAATAAGTTCACTTTCGAGCATCTGGATTATTCTTCCGTAATCCACTGAATTTGCAGTATTACTCATTTATTTAAAGTTTTTGTGTTGGTTAAAAATTTGTATAGTTGTTTATTTTACGATTACTCCCTTACTATTCAAGCATTCAATCAGATTCTTTATGTCAACACGCATTCCGCCACAAAGCATAAGTGGGTTTTGCGGGTCTGGGTTTGGTAGCATGTTTGTTAACGTAGGTATTGTTCCGGTAAGGGTTATATTGCTGAGTATTTCAGCTTTAGATATTATCGGCTTTTCTGATTCCATTTTTCTGATTTTCTCAGCTAATTCAGCGCATCTACTGGCTGGATTAGAGTCCTCTCCGATACCAATCCACAAGGTTAATAAAACATCTGGCTTACCATCATCTGTTGTATTAAGATTGCATAATTTTGTCGTCAGGGGTGTCTTTTGTCTTGCCGCCGCAGCAAGCGTTTCAAACATCACTCTTACGATTTGCATTAGACCCATCTGAAACATTTGGGGCTTTGTGAGAGCGAGCCAAAAAGCACCGCAAGCGTAAAAAAATCTTTTCATGTTTTGTTTTTTTTAAAACCCAAGATGTTTAAACCAATTACCAACCCAATTCATTTTGTATCCCCACTTGCCTGTAATTATGTATGAAATCGGAGAAATAACAATCAGTATAATCGCAAACACAAAAGCAAACGGGAGTGTTATTCTTATCAATGGATTTGTTTTTATCTTTTCTTTTTTATAAAATTCCAAACTGCAACATCTCAAATAACTTACTACATCATCTGGGTAGTAATTTTTCAACTCTGGAAATGATTTTTTCAATACATCTGTCACTTCGTACCAATCTGCTTTTCTCCTTTTCCAAAAATAGCTCATATTGTTTTTGTTTTTACATTTTCCAATCAAAATTATCGTGATGGCACACAATTCTGCTATCGTAAAACACCTTGAATCCAGCTCTGGCGCAATCTTGATAAAAGAAACTATCTGAGTGTGCTCCATTGGCTCCGTCATCCCTGAATTCTATCTTTTCAAACACGGCTCTTTTTATCAATGCACATCCAAAACCACATGCGAATATCGGCTGTGGATTAGGGCTGAATTTGTGAGCTAAAAATAAATTATGAAAGCTGTGATTATAAGCCATTGCATCCATAATTGTTCCGTCATCATTTCTGTAAATGAATAATGACTGAAGCATCGGGTGGCTGTTTTCTTTATGGTTAATAAAATATACTCCGGAGTAAATATCAGCTCCGCATTTATTCATTTCTAAAAACATCCGGTCGAATAGGTTTAATGGTGGGTAAACATCAGCCTCAATTGATAATAACAAATCATAGTTGCCATCCAGAAAGTATTTCCGGAGTTCGTTTTGTGATTTTGTAATTGCTGACTGCGATGAATTACCTCTACTGACATGCGTTATAACCCAGCTGTCTGGACACATCCGCTTTATCTTTTCAGCATATTGTCCATTATCGTCCGTATTATCGCATAGAGCGACATCGAAACCATAAAAATCGGATACCACCTGAATGTTTGCAATCCATTCAAGCATCGTGTAATCTTTGCCGTTGTATATCGGCGCTGCTAATAAAATCTTTTCTTTCAAGACTTTTGTTTTTGGGTTTGTTTTGCAAAAGTAGGAAAAAATCAAATACGAAACAGGAGTGTCAAATTATTAATTCAACAGGAACCTACCCCTCGACATCTGATAGGTCTAATTGATGTCCCCATTCAGCGCCGAAATCAATTCCGATACGCTTGCAGGCATCTAGAATTTCACGCTCTATATGGTCGATTGGCTCCAGTCCCCCGTCATGCTTTCGTCTACCAATCGGATAGCCTAATTCTTTCCGAATGCTTTTCATGATGTATTTCATGCTTAGTGAAAAGTTTTGTAAGTCTTTTTGAGTGATGATAAAACTATTATGCTGTACTGAGTAATCCATGTTTTTATTGTTTTAGTCGTTTTCGATTTTAGGTTGCCATAAAAATATTTTGTTTATCGAACTCTCAATATGTTTGGCATAATACTTCTGTTTGTATATTTTTTTCAATCCAGTACGGAGTAATTCAATGGCATCATCCCATTCTTTTTGAGTCACCGTGTATCTATTATGCCATGAAACACCATTTTTATCCTCTGGGTGGTCGCAGATATACTCGAAATCAATACCGTGTTTTTTTAGCAGGATATTAAAGAATTCCTTGTAGGCATTTATTTCCTTTTTCATTATCATGAGTATTGGGCATTTAGATTTATTCCATTTTCATCAAATATTTCCTGTATTCGAGACGATATTTTTGATACCGTTTTTTGATGGAATTCCTTATAGTCTTGGTCTGAGGGGTATTTTTGTATTTGATGCAACAGCTCCTGTATGTCATACAGGGCGCTGAATGCATCATTAGCTAATACGGCTCTCATGTATCCCTGTTCCTCGTCAGGGAGTGTGAATTTTAAAATACCCTCAGCCATGATTATTTATTTTTTAGTGTGATGCTCTTCCGTTAATAACCTTAACGTTATCGAGGTCGAAATTACCCTCACCATCAACAATCTTAACCTTTGCATATCCGTTCATCCATTGATTATTCGGTGCGTATTTTGGCTTCAATCCACATGTGCATCCAATACCCCATGAGCCGATATATTTACCCCACATATCTCTTGCGTAAGTTTCGCTTACTGAATGGTGGTGAAAATAAGCAATATTAGTGAATGCGCGGAGCATTTTATTTCTAGATGTATTAATCTGTCCACCAGCTCTAATTTCGTCGCCGTGAATAATAGCGAGTTTTCCTAGTTTTATCGTTTGTGATTCCGGAATAAAATGAATTCTACTGCCTTTAAATTCGAGTAACGCCGGAATTCCCATGATGTTCTCGTCATAAATAGCAGGGGCGTTTCTTAGCATATATCTTTCATGACGAGCTTCGTGATTACCCAGTTTGTAATAAATCTGTGTATTCGAGAATGTGTTTTGCATCTGCTTCAGGAACTCAATAATAAATTCACGCTCCCGCTGCATACTTGATTTTCTTGGGTCTTTACTGAAATCAGACTCCTGATAACAGTCGATAATATCACCGCCCATAATGATGGCATCAACATCACTTTGATAAAAATCAGCCAATGCTATTTCAATTGTCTTTTGGTCTCTCCATAATCCGTGCATATCACCAAACATGCCAACCGTTTTTATACCAGTCGGTATCATATATGGTTCCTGTGGAATCTCCGCCTCTTCGTAATCGAGATTACCGAATGCACCATGAATTAGTTTGTTCGTGTTTTTTGCATGTTCGTAATTTTCTCCACCGCTATTTCCGGTATAATACCTAATCATACTTCTTGCGGTCTCTATACTTTTGAACTCTTTTGGAAACTCATCACATAACACTTTTGCTATTGCCCTTTTTGGCATGGATGATAAACTTATTAATCTTTTTATTGATTTTTCAGAATACTTAAGGTTTGCCATTTTTTATTTTTTGGTTATTAAAATGTTGCAACAATCTCGCATACAACAATCATTATGACCGCTACAATTATAGCGATAATACATCCGTTAAAGTCGTATTTGGTTGTTTTTTTTATGGGTTTTTGATTAGGAGAATCAACCATTCTTCTTGTTTTGAGTATGCAAAGATAATGTATTTGCTTATGTTTATGAAATATTTATTTTGACACACCGCTCACCTCGGTCGCTTCGCCGCTATTATTATCGCTTTTGCAGTGTGGTAGTTCATTTTCGAAATACAGTATTGCCTCCTCTATATTGTCGGCCTCAATGGGGAATGCGTAAACCACATTCCCTATTTTGCGCCGTATTATGAATGTATTTTTTTTCTTACACATTCTTAAGAAAAAATTTCCTGATAATAAGCTATTACCTCTCGCGTAGATGCGTCCATGCTTGATGCTTTAAAGTATGCCAGTTTTTCTAATGCATCAAGTTTATTCATGTCGTTTTCCGATTTATTGTCAAGCTGTGAAATCAAGCTCTCCACCTCCTGCACCCAGAATTGAGGGTCGTTTGCAATCAGAATACCATTGTCTCCAGATGTTATAAATCTATTATACGGATAAACATCACTAGCAATAACGGGCAGGTGCATATACGCCATTTCGATATATTTGATGTAGTTAATGTTTCCGACGTTGAAAATAGTGTCTTTTGCAAACATTATTACAGCATCAATATTTAAAATATAAGGCAATGCGTGATATTCGTGGAATGGAACTCGTTGGTGAAAACACACAATGTCTTTAGGTAGGTTGGGGTGTATTTTTTCTTTAAGAAATTTGGCTGTACTTGTTTCGGTTGTTTTGTCTGAAATGATAGACTCAATAGCACTACGTTCCTCTATCTCGTTTAATCCTACAACAACATACTGAACACGGTTGCCGAATTTTTTATAAATACTCTGTATAACGGGTAGAAATTCCTCTAATATATAAGCGTTGTCCGGAGAGAGAAAGATTCCAAAGCGTAGCTGCGTTTCCTCTTTCGGAAATTTCTGTGCAAACTTCTGTTCCTCTGGTAAAATAAAATCAGCCACAACGCTTGCTTGTTGAAAATATTTCCATTGGTTTCCGAGGATGTATTCAAAAGGTCTGCAATAAAATGTGATAGCCTTTTTGTTCGTGTTTACGCCTTTTTCGCTAAGATATTTTTGATATGAGTTTCTAACAACATCGTTACTGAAGAAAATCATATCGCACACATCGCAGTTATTCAGTAATAATTCCTTTCCAGATTTTGCTTTCAGTAGTTTTTTTATACTCATTGTATCCGGAATAGACTGCGCACTCGCAAAAATATTACTATCAACCTGATAAGCTATTTTTATATTCGGGTTTATTTCCCGATAGCTCTTTACCATTTGGGTAATATCCTCCTGTAAAAAAGGTAGAACCAAATAATCTGAAAGAGCAACCATTTCATCCGAAATTCTGTAACTCGGGAAAACAGCATCGGATGGGTTTTTTGATGCATCAACCTCTTGCATGTTGGCTATAAAAGCTCGCATGTTTGGAACATGCATGTTGATTGCGGTCGCTGGAATCAGGTTTTTATACAAGCCCTCAGAAGTACCCATATTAGCGGCGAGAAATGTAACCGTCTTATTCGCTTGTTTGTTGAAAAAATCATGCTTGGAAGGTGGGTCTATTTCAACCCCATTCAGTATAGCATAATGCGATTCGAGTGACGATATGAAATTCGAAATTGTTTTTTCCTCTTCCATACTATTTTGCTCTTTTAATAAGTTTTGTTTGTACGAAAATATTCATTTTGTGTGGCGCTCTCGGCTCTCCGCCAAAAAAAGACAGCAATATTTTCCTGTATTTTCTATCCCAATGTTCGTAATCTTTTAGTTGTATAATGTTGCTTTTTACCCAATCCTCATTTGCTATCGTATCTTTTTGTACGGTCATTTTGTCTTTCTCGTACAGTATTTCAAACATGCTTCCCCAATCAGATTTGAAGTGATAATACGTGCCTCTTTCGCCATCCATGTAGTCATAAAAACAGTACTCCACGCGCTTGCTGTCTGGGGTTGGTCTCCATGCAATTCGTAATGAGTTATTGTGTACGCTGTCGAAAGCTGTGCCACATAACTTATTCCAGTGTCCGCCAACCACGTTAATATTGTAGCTGCATTTTTCCGGAATACGAACCGTGAATTTTAAATCGTATTTATCTGAATTATAAATTCGCGTGAGCGGAAAAAGGAATGAGAAAAAACCCTTAACCGTGTAATGCCAGCCTTTTGGAATCGTGTACCATGTGGCATATAGTGGATTAACCATTGATGAATACAGGTATAGGATTAGCATTGCCGCTATTGCGGTGGCAGCGATGGCAACGGGTAAGCCGAAGCCGAAAATTGAGGCGATTATCGTCACAATTATCATAAATAGGATTGCTGATGTTGGTCTCATGGTTTTTTATTTTTATTCTTTGTTTTCTTTTTCTGTTTCCGATAATAACGCTGCTGTAGCGCCCGCAAGTACACCTAGTGCTGTTAACGCAAGCATTTTTGACCCAAAAGACATTCTGGATATTGCTTTAGCCGCATTTTTTGCAAGAGAATTGGTTTCATCTTTCTCTATAATCTGAATTTTGGTTTCATCCACCGGAACGCTGAATTTATCAAGTGTTCCTAAGTCATAAATAAAATCGAATTCATCAATGCGTTTTTCAATCATTTTTTTTGATTGATAAGCTACAATGAAATCATTATGAATGATAAGCGTATCGAGAATTTTTTTCGAGAGTAATCCGGCATCATCTATAATAATAACCTTGTCTTTGTTTTTTATTATTTCATTAATTACATTATCCTCATAGTTTTTATCTTTGGTAACGCAAAATCTTTTTTCATCCGGAAGGTAATCGTATTCCTCGTTTACATCAATCACGTAATAGTGTTTCATGGTTTTCATGAGTTCTTTCAGTAGTGCTGTTTTTCCGCTACCTCTGCCTCCAACTATTACACGCTTAATACTGAAGCTGTATTTTGAATCAATAAATTCTTTTTGTAGCTTCTTGTATTTTTTATCTCGTATCCATACTGCCTCTTTCTTTGTTGATAAATTATCTCGCATGTTGTATATGTTTTACTCGTAATTCTTAACCGTTTTGTTTTTCAATAGTTGTAATTTTCATAGTATTTCATAGTAAAACACCATTAAAATTTAAACGCTTCATCGGCTTCGTAACCTCCACCTCAGCGTCCGTTAAGTCGCTGCAACTCCTGCGACCTTCTTTCAATATATTTTGGCTTGCGAGCAAATCCCGTTGATTAATTCTTCCACACGATTCGCATATCCACTCCCTGTCAGACAGTTTTAGACCATCATTCTTTACCCCACATTCACACGTTTTACTACTTGCATAAAATCTCCCGACCTTTACAACATCTTTCCCGTACCACTCCGCTTTGTAAGTGAGCATAGAAACAAGTTTACTCCATGCCACATCACTTATTGCGCCAGCGAGACAATGGTTTTTGACCATTCCCGATATATTCAAATCCTCGATAAAAATCCTATCGTAATCATTGATTAATTGAGTAGAATAATCATGGAGAAACCAATCCCGCTGATTAGTGATTTTCTGATGCACTTTCGCGATTTTAATTCTACACTTATTCCTGCGGTTGCTGCCTTTTTTCTTTTTAGAAAGATGCTTTTGTAACCTTTTTAACTTAGTTTGGCTTTTGTTAAGAAATTTCGGATTACTGATTTCAACACCGTCTGATTGAGTTGAAAATGTTTTGATACCTAAGTCAATTCCAACCTCCCTGTTGGTTTTTGGTTTGTAATTGATTTCTGTTTCTATTAATATTGATGCAAAATATTGTCCGCTCGGATTCTTGCTAACCGTTACCGACATAAGTTTTCCGATTGGTAATTCTCTATCAATGACCATACTCACCTTGCCAATCTTTTCTAATCTTATCTTGCTTCCAATTACGCTAAACTTTTGATTTGGCAACCGGAAAGATTGCTTATTACTTTTCTTTTTAAAATTCGGATGATTTATCTTTTTCTTTCTTGTTTTAGAAAAGAACTGCTTTTTATACTCTTTGAAGTCATTTTCTTTTTGCTGGATGGCGGCAGCACTCACCTCCCGCATCCATTCAATCTGATTTCGTAATTCAGTGCTGGTTTTAAATTCAGGCTTCGGGTTTGTTTCTTTGTCGTAACTGTTGAATATTGCCACCTGTTGATTCCAAAAATAGCGCACACAACCCATCGTCTTGTTTAACAATGTTTGCTGAGTCTTATTTGGATACAACCTGTATTTATATGCAACGAGTCTATTCATTAACGACTTAGATTATGCAAAGATACGAATATTTTATATGTAAAAGCAAGTAAATACCATTATTTATGTGATATTAAAATATATTTTCATTGTTTTTGTTTTTTTGTTCCATAAATTCATCAATAATTTTTACAAACTCATTCCCGTCTATGCTTTTTAGCATTTTGGTGAAATGCCGTAAGTTTTTACGCGCTTTAAGGATTGCTCTTATTTTTTTAAACATTGCGTTAAACTGTTTCAGGTTGCAAAGATAATTGTTTTTTTAATTCCACCAAAAGTTTTTCCAAATAAATTATCTCTATGGATGGTTCGTGCATGATGAAATTCCACGCCTCGCCGAATGTGTCTTTTAATAATTCCCTGAATTCGTACTCCTCTTTTCTATCCATGTCGAATAGGCTTAACGACCTATGTAGGTCAGATACATAGTCAACAAACTCGCGTTCGGAGTCGCATATGTTTTTTATTTCGGAAAGTCTTTCTCTTAATTCTTTCTGGCCGCTCATATATTTGTATCGTGGCAAATCGTATTTCATGTCCTCGCGGATGTATCGGCGGATTTCTTTCACTGAATTTCTTGCAGAAAACACATTTGGGTTGTTGCTGAGTTTTCGGGTGAAATAATCAGCACCGATGCTGGCTATGAATTCGTATATATCGTCATTCCCCATTGCGCACCAGCTGTATGAGAAATTCATATCTGTGCCATGAGTGGCGATTATTATGCCGCCTTTACCTATTCCGTAATCTTCGAGTATTACTGTTGAATCGAGAACTTTGAATGTCTTTGTTTTTGGTTCCATGTTTTGTTGGGTTAGTTGCTTTCGTTTTCTTTTATCCTGCGGCAGATTTCATCAAAGGCATCAAAAATAATATACAGCCAAGTGGGAACCTCTACGGTGTATGGGATTTGTTCACTGTCTATGAAATCCGGCCTATCGCAATCCCGATACGCTTTTGCTAAATAGCTTAATTTATCATCGCACTCTGAAAGCAACTCTGTGTACCACTCTTTAGCTTGTTCCAATTCTTCACCCTTATAACCATACTCCTCTAATCCGGCATCAATAAGCTCCTGTATTTCTTTTTCAATTGCGTCAAAATTTAGCCTGTCAAACCTTTGCTCGCTTGCTATTTCTAATTTTTCTAACCAGTAGCTATCTGATACACCGCTTTTCACTGATGGTATGAATGGTCTGCAAAATATCCAGTTTCCAAAATCTCCGGTAACAGACATTGTTTCATCTGTGTTTATGAATTGGATATAATTCATCCGTGTGTCTGGTATTTTGAAGTGGTCAACGCGGATTATCTTTTCTCCACAAACATATTCCTCTACAGTGTGGATATGTTTACTAAAATCAATTCCTGTTCTTTTTCCGTTCATGTTTTTGGTTTTTATAATTGTTATGGCTTTTCCGGATAATGAGTGTTTTGTCGCCTCTCCTCTTCTGTCGCATTATCCCACTCCTCCTGTTTGAAAAGTTTTACAGTCTTACCTATTATGAAATCTGTCACAGTTAATATGCCTACAACGTCATCCGCGTTTAATTTCATAGCCAATTGATTTGGATTTGGGTCATGTACGATATTTAATTCCGAATCAACTATGACGGCATGAAATACATCTGGGTAAGTTTGACTTGGAACTGTGGCGTAAAAATATCCATTAACACCACCATCAAACCTCGCTATTGCAATCATTTTCTCCAGTGTATCGTTTCTCATCCTGTGAATTGGAGTAATACCCTCCGTGTATCCATTCTTTACATAGAATTTATTCATTTCGAACAAATGATTTGTGTCTGGATATTTTTCCTTGTTGTCAAATTCTATAAAATTCGGCACGGCATCAAGTGGTAATTCAAACAGACTTGCTATAGCTGCCTGCATACAGTTGCCGTGATTTTTATCTACTATGGTTTGGAAAACTTTTTTCATAAATAGAGGTGGTGTTGTTATTTACGCTCAAGATATTCTTTGAGTTTAGTATAGCTTTTACTTGCACATTTCTGGCATATATAGTAGTCGCACTCCTCACCACACATGTCGTTTACATATCCCACCATAAATGTTTTCCCTTTTGGTTTTTTACAGACATCACACTCGTCACTGAAGTCGCAAGCGGTATATCCTATTTGTTCTAAATCTTTAATACTTTTCATTAGTTCCCTGTTTTTTTATCCAATAAAAGCAAAAAGCCAATCGTGGATTTTCCATTTTCCGGAGTCCATTCCTACCGAGTGCCATGTATATCCGCCATCTTCGGAATATAGAACGGTTCCGCATTTTTCGTGATGCTGGTGGTAAACTTTTTGTATTTCGGTGTGGTCGTAAATTATAAATGGTCTGTCTGGTTTCATTTTATAATTTCTGTTTTAATGTTGTTTTCTGGATTAATTTCTCTACATGGTTTCTCTAGATTATTACCTAATACAGATAGTAATACAGCGATGACGGTAGCCTCGACTAATGCGAGAATCATCCATGTTTTGTTTTCGTTTTCCTCACTCATGGTTTAAAAAATTACAATATAATTACGTGTCTTTCTCCCGTACCACAATAAAAGTTTCTTTTCTCTTGTGTAATCAAATCTCGGACTCAGTGATAGTTCGATGAAAAGAATGATGAAAAATAAGATAGCTATTATCATGATTTTTTTGTTTTAGATTAACTCACTCAGTGAATAAATACGCTTCAGTCCGACATCATACCTGCGGTTGTGTAATACGTCAAACAGGTAGCATAATATTCCGGCGTTATTCAGGTCTACAAAGTTTCTGTAATTATCATCAACGAAAACATCAATTTTATTATCTCTTGCTGCTTGAACCTTACTTTCGCCTATACCTACATTGATAACGGGAACAGCCGGAAATCCATGTTTATCTAATAATTCCTCTGTCCACTCTTTCGGTATGCTTCGCGCAGATATGTAGCAAACAGGCTCAAATGGAATATCCTCCGGTTTTGTTTTTACAGGAATAGTTGTCCAGAAATCTTTATCTTTCAGTAATTCATTTTCGAATCGTTCTTTCAGCTTGCGGTCGAAAGACCACGATGTAGGTCGCGGTAGATTATAACGGGCGCAGTAATGACCTGTCCAGTCAACCAATACATCGTCAATGTCGAGTGCGATATTTCGGGGTTGTAAATACGAATGTCTGCGGTCATCTCCTTCTGGATATAGTTTTTCGTAAAACTTTAAGATTGCTGCGTTTGTTAGGACTTTATCAATTAACGATTGATTGTCGTCGGGGTCGAAATCCATTCCGCTTTTCCAATCCAACCAGTGCCTTTCGAGCGATGCTTGAACTGTTCGCCATTTCATTCCGGATTCCCAGTTTCTTTCTGGATATTTTTTCAACCCCTCCATTAAAACATTGGCTATAGAGCGCGTTATTTGCTCAGGCACAAGGTCAACTCGTAGCTTTCCGCTATTGTGTCTTAATCCGCCACCTCTTTCATTTTTATCCGTCATAATTATTGGTTTTTATTTTAAATTGCGATTGAATCAATCGGTGATTTTATTTTGCTTATTAGATTGTGACTAATGTGTGTATATATCTCCGTAGTCTTAACATTTGAGTGTCCGGCTAATTTTTGTATTAGGTTTATATCCACACCAGCTTCAACCATATGTGTAAAGCTGCAATTTAGCGGTCAGGCTAACGACTCAAACAACTTACATTCGTCATTAGGGTCAACAACTCCCATATAATTATCGCATTCAGGGTCATTACTAAATTCTTCGTCACATTCAGAGTTCATACAATATAGGTCTGTTTCAAATTTTATTTCAGAATGCTTGCAATTACGACAAGCCCGAACCGCTAACACACGGTTAGCGCAATTGCCGTTTTCGTGGGTGTTTAAAGTTTTTGCCATTTCATTAAGTTATTTATAGTTTGATAATTTTGTGCTAATAAGTCGGCAACTTCGCCAACCGCCACCGTTATACGCAACTATTAGTCTGCATACAGGATTGTAATTACTTTTACTGTCTTTTTGCATCTATCTTCAGCACACCACTCTCCATCTTCTGTTAAAATATCTTCATTCGTATTCTCAAAGTATTTAGCATATTCTTCTCGTGGAATTTGACAACCGTCAGCTAAATTATATACCTTCCCTTTCTTGTAGTTATGTTCTATTTTTTTTACTATTTTCATATAGCGGCGTATAACTTCGGCTATAAACAAAAGCCTACTGTATTAATTTTGTGAACCGAACTTATTTAGGTGGCTTCAGTTCATAGCCACACATTACACGTATTTGTATTTCGAATCCTGAGTGAGTTTGGTTAATTCCATCTTCAGGTCGAGTGCGGCTCTTTTTACGGATGCGTAATTCCGGTGAGAGAGTTGTTCTTTTTCTGTTGCTCCACTATGGCTAGCGCAAGTTTTTTCTGGAACCGCTGTAATTCAACCGCCACATCTTTTAAAATGTCAATGTTTTCTTTCATTGTTTTAGTTTTTATTCAAAAGACATTTTTTCCAATTTGGAAATTTGTTTTTTTAGGGATTCTATTTTTCTTACACGTCTTTTTTCAGCATCGGCCAAAGCCTCTTCCTTTGTGAGATGGAAATCGTCGTTATAAAAACCCTCCATGTAACCACCTTGAGTCTTTCCAAAACATGATTTTTTAAAATGTTCTGGATTTTCTTCTACCTCCATCATTTCCTCTCGCATTCCCTGAGTTAGTACATATTTTGTGATAAAGACTTTTTTTAATTCGCTCATGTTTTTGGTTTTTATAATTTCGTAATTAGTTTTCGTTCTATTTCTTTTTTCGTTATCGTATCAGAGTCTTTGCCTGCGGAATAGTCATGCGCCGATATATGAAACTGAAAACAAACATCGCCATCCCGATACTCCTCTGATGTGATTTGACTATTCGGATGTTTTTCACTCAGTATTTCGGCAGCTACAGCAATGTAAGTCTCCTGTTTTTCTTTTTCACTGATTATTTCATCTGTAAATTTCAATGTTTCCAAGATTATTTCATCCGCATTTTTAATTTTATCCTTATCGCTTAAACCGTTCTCACCGAGAGTTATGAGCGCTCCGATTAAATCCTCTTTTATTCTCTTTAGTGATTCCATTATAGTTTTTATCTTTTAATATATGCATTGAGCAGCGCAACTTGGTTGATTTTGGAGTTTACTAATCTCTTTAACACCCTCACCGCTGCAATAAACTTTACCATCTTCCTCGCGCTCATTTTTTATGCAGTTTTGACATAGGGCGTAAGCTCCAGTATGTGCTAGTGGCGAGCTGGTAGTCTTGGATTGTTCTTTATGGGGTTGGTGGAAAGCTGGTGATTTTTGTGGTGGGTTGGTTGTGTCGGATTGCTCTTGTATTAGAAAATCCACCATGCCTTGTAGTTTATCGACATCTTCGGGATTGAACACAAACTTATCCCAGTCTCCGTATTTGCACTTGTATCCAAAAATGTATTTTATGCCATGTTTCAGGCGGCTGAAAAATCCACGATTAGAGGATAGGTGTATTTGCGCTAAAACCATTTTAGAGTTATAGCTATCATCGGTATATCTTGATATTACTATCTGGTGTTCCACACTCAAACAGTCGCAAATAAGTATATTATTTTCCATTAAAAATGATTATGTTTTTGGATTTCGAAATGCAAAAATAATCAATTTTTCTGATATGGCAATAAAAAATACGAAATTTAGATAATTTCTAAATAGAGGCGATAAACTTACTCTTTGGATGTGGATAGTAAACCAAACCCTAAACCTATTGCGCCAAAACCTATTGCAGCTCTTGATACACGGCTTTTCTCCTCGTCTTTTTCATAAATGTTTTGCCTGTACCAACCAAAGGCCAGTAATGCGAGTGAGCCAAAAATAAGGATGTTTGACACCTTTGTGTTTTTCTTAAAAATGTTCCAGTCTGCCATTATTTTTTTTACAAAGATAATAAATCAAAAAAGGAAAGTCAAGCCCCCCCTCTAAAACCGCAAGGCGCGGCAATCATCTGGGACTGTCGCGCCTCGAAACTCCTTCTTCCAAAAACGGTAAGATGAGTAGAAAAGTTCCCATTGCTGAAAACTTAGGCCGGAAACCTCTTTCCGGTGTTGCTTTTATTTAGATGGCATTCCCTTTTTATAACTTTAATTAGTGTATAAAAAGAGTCGTTCTGTAAAATATTAAAACAATTAGATTAACTGATTCAAATTCCTTTGCACTATGGAATAAGAATTACCCTCACCTATCATGTAACTTAACTCCATTAGGGTAGATATATGGCCTTGAATAGCAAGGATTTTTTTAGATGGTTCCTTGTCAAAAACGGTTTTGATGATTTTAATCTGTTTTGCTGTTAATTTCTTTTCGGCCATTTTGTTTTATTTTTGATGCTATTTATTTTTTCACACTTCTTTCGTAAACGTAATACCTAATAGTTTTATCTTTCCATGCACCTACGCCTTTTGTGGGTGTTGGTAACTTCTTGATAACAACGCTGTAATTTTTCTTTTTTTCTTCGGATGCGAATTTGTCAGCCTCCTGCTTCGTTGAGCAACTGTTAACCCAGTAATAAGTTTTCCCCTTGTAAATAATTTTTGAAGCCATTTTGAATATTTTGATATTTTGAATCACAAAGATACGATTTTATTTTAGTAAAGTCAAGATGTTTTTTGCTACATGAGAAATTGGTCTGTTTCACCACCATCAGTGAGGGTTATTTTAGCCACCCTATTCTGTCCCTGTTTGCCGATAACAACAATAGCGTAGTTACCAAATCCGAAATTATTATTGCAATAGATTTTCAAACTATTTGTGTCTTTTGGTATCTCTCGCATATTTTTGTTAAATGCCTGAATTTGCGGTAGGAATTTACTGTTTTTGTTTGCCGGATTAGAAACCTGTAGTGTTGGATTTTGATAGCTCGCGTTTGTAAATGCTTTCGATGATGTCAGTGAGACGGTATTTGATAACTCCTGCTCCTCTATATACAGTAGCCGCGCCTGTGACTGAGCCTCTGGCTCGGTAAGACCTTTTTCAATCAGGTTTTTGTATATAATTTCAAAAGATGACATGTTATTGCCGTTGCTCTTTTGTTTATTTATTTTTAGTTCCGGATGATTTCTGAGATAAACACTTTTAACCCTGTATGTTTTTTCCGTTGCGCATATCTTATCAAACAGCTCTTTGTCTGAAATATTATTATTTCCGCATGGTTTAGATTGCATCGGTGGATGGTATTGATGCAGTGTGTGTGGTTTGTCTATCTGCATAACATTCATCCCTTTCAGCCTTACTCTGCGGATAAAATCATCGTCTCCATATGCAATGCCATCTCCATATCTTTCGTCAAAACCACCTAATTCATAAAAATCTTTTCGCGTTATCGCGGTACAAAAGTTATAACACCTCGAGTTGTATTGCGAGTGTTGATACCAGATGTCTCCCTTTATTTCGCTTATTCTGGATTCAATCAGGCTGTTTTCGTTCTCTTTCACTGATAAGCACCCGTAAACAAAATACTCATTGTCCTTAATTCGCTGTACATCGGAAACAATATCTCCGGCATGTGCAATTTCGGCTCCCTGAAGGATTATTATTTCGCCATTGGATTCTGATACACCCTTGTTTATTGTTGGGCATGGACAACTCCACCACTTCTCGTTTGGTTTTATACTCACCGTTTTAATATCCAGCTCCGGAAATAATTCAGAAATACCCTCTACGCTTTGTTGCTCACCACTTGCATCGTCAACCACCACGAATTCGGCATATTTACTGCTTTCGAAAGCGGCAATAGAGCGGATGGTTTTTATTAATAAATCTTTCCTGTTGAAATGCGTTATTACTATCGAAACTTTTCTCATCTTTTTGCGTTGTTTATTATGTTGCACCAAGTATTCAGCGTATTCATGTCTTGCTCGTGTGTGTAAAAGGGCGCACCCGATTCCAGATAAACGCTTTCATCAAATCCTGCCTGTTTTGCTTTGTTGTAAATATTTGTGTTTGGCAATATCCAAGCTGTATTACAACCAAACCGTGACATGGGTGTATTTCTTATCTGTCGCGTTGTTTCCTTTACATCCTCAATGCTGTCATCGGGTAATCCGATTATAAACTGAGACATTGTTCGCAGTCCGTGTTTTTCAGCGTTTGTAATTCCGGAAATCATTTTTTGAACGGTAGTGTGTTTTTCGCATCTATCCAGACTGGGTTGCGATAGTGATTCCACACCAAGCCAAACGGTATGGCATCCGGTTCTTTTTAGCGCGGCACATAATTCATCATCTACAAGAACCTCAGCTCTGCTTGCACATTGCCATGATATTTTTCCGTATTTCCGTGAGAGCTGATTTATTCCGTTGCATATCTCTAGTGCGCGGCTCTTTTTCATTGTGAAATTATCATCCTCAAACATGAAAGAGTTGCAGTTGTACAGTTTGATGTTTTTCTCTATTTCGGAAACGACATTTTCCGGACTACGCATCTTTATTTTCCTATCCCAAAAAATAGATGAGGCGCAGAAATTACAGCGGAACGGACATCCCCTGCTGGAAATCATAATAAAACCAAAGTCGGGAGTTATATTTACCTTTAATCCGGTGTAATCCGGTTCCGGATATTCATCAACACTGGTGTAATAGGGTGTGGCATTTTCAGCTCTGACTATTTGTTCGGATGTAACACCGTCAATAATATCAATAATTGCGTTTTCACCCTCGCCGATAACAATATGGTCGTATCCGATATTTATCATTTGCTCCGGAAGTGCTGATGGGTGGTGTCCGCCACAAATGAGCGTTTTACCAATTGCTAACGCACGTATTTGTTTTGCGTATTTCACTGAAAAGCTATGAAAAGATGCACCAATCAAATCAAAATCATTTGGTGCGGATAACAACTGTATCGCATCATCAATATCCCGCGCGATAATTGAAACAGAATTTCCGAAATGTTGCTTTATTGCCGCCTGTAAATATCCGATGGATGGAGCTGGAAATAATTCAGCTTGCCACGCATTGATAAGCAATATGTTTTTATATTTCGGCATTATAGTCCGAGTCTTTTCTTGGTGGTGTCCATCACGCGGATAATACCCTCTTTGTTTTGTATCTGAGGTGTGTATTTTGTGAGACATTTTTGTTTTTCGAATGACGCAACCTTTTTCAATGTCATCTTGTCCGGTAATTCGTTTTTCACAATCAGGTCGCGTGAGCGCCCTGCATAATCACACATGATTTCAGCCATTTCTTCGATATTAATATAATCGAGGTTGCCCATATTTATTGTTTCGTTTCCGTTTACATATAGCAACTTTTCCAGAATAGCAACAGCATCGGAAACATGCAACCAAGACCTTACGGCTCCAGCGTGTACCGTTATCGGTTTGTTTTTCCAAATATTTTCAGCAAAGCGAATCATTGCGGAGCGGTTTTCACCCATGTTCTCGTGTTCACTATACATCATGAATGGTCTGAGGTTGATGCACTGCAATCCGTTATTCACGGCTTCATAAACCGCAATCTGCTCGGCCAGATATTTTGTCAATCCGTAAATATTGTTTGGCATTGGAATCACGTCCTCATCCAATAATACATTCTGATTTCCGTACACCTCTGACGTGGAAAAGTTAATCAGCTTTGCATTATTTCTTTTACACAGTTGAATAATATTCGTGGTTCCGGATATATTTGTTAATGTCGCAAGGTGTGGCGCTTTCTCACATGTTACCCTGCTAACCATCGCGGCAAGGTGATACACATATTCTGGATGGAACTCGCTCACCTCTTTTTCTATATCGGATAAATGCAGTATGTCGCAAACCATGTAGTTTTTGCGGTAATCTTGAACAATGTCAAGACACAAAACATCGTGTCCCATTTTTTCAAGATAGGGAACTAATTCGCTACCTATATTACCCTCGCTGCCTGTTACAAGTATTCTCATATTGTTTGTTATTTTCTACTGTTCCAAAATGAATTTGCTTCGTTTATTTGACCCGTAATATCCTTTCTTAATCCTCCAGCTGTATCCCTTTGACACACTTTGTATTTCCATTGTGCATAAGCTGAATCGTCTTCGTGTGGGTGTATTACGCTGAGTGTTTCCATCATCTGATAAGAATATCCTGCCTTATTGCTGTCAATTAAAACATAGGCATCATCTCCGGCGTAAACACCCATTACTCTGTACCCGCCAACCTTATCCCACATTTCTCTGTTTAAAAACAAACAGCCTCCGGCAATTCCGGATGGCGCATTGGGGTAAAATATTCTTTCGTGTATAGGTGTACCACTGATTTCTAGTTCGTATTCAATCTTATTTTCGTAGCATGAGCGCAGATGACAGTTAGCCTCTCTCTGATTAAGCGCAATAATACCCCAATTCTGTTTTTTTCTATCGGATACCTCTTGTGCCGCAACATATAACCGCTGGAAAAAGAATTGCTCCTGATTCATGAAAACGATGTCGGAGTCAACGGATAATATAGAATCGAAATCCAGATGTTTTAACTTTGAGTTGCAAATATCATTCAGAATAAATGCTTTCCCGTAATTATTATCATACCTGTAAACGTAGCAATCGAATTTTTTAAATCGCTCATTAATCGTGTTTACTATTTCATCCCAATACTCATCGTTCATTGGAAAACCGCCAAAAGCAAACGTGATTTTAGTTTCCGTTTCGTTTGCATCCATATAGTCCGCGATACTGTTTATTGAATTTATATTTCTAGCGAAGCGTTGCTCATCCGGAGCGAAAATAGGCTGTGCGTATAATATGTGTCTCATTTTATAGTGTGTGTTTGAATTCATCATCTGCGTGTTCGGCAACAATCATTCTTGCCATATTGATTGGAAAAATGTTTTTGTTATCACTAATACCTTTTGTGTCGATAGCATCAAAAGAGTTGTCGTAAATCTTTCTTTTTATCAATGGATAATTAGCCTTTTCTATCAGCTCTTTCCATAGATAAATATGCGTGTTTTCTTTTACCGAAATGTTCGGGTTTAATCGCGGAATCCATTCGTTTGAGAGGTAGTAAGCATCCATTTTCAAACCTCTTTCAATAAAGTATCTCGACATCATTATTTCGCACTCGATAATAATACTTTTCCTGAGCGCATCCGATGCTAATTTACCGTCAAGATATTTCTGGAAATTTATTTTATCGAAATAAGATTTCATTAATTCGATAGCTCGTTTTTTATAAACGATAAAATGTGTTTGAATGTGCGTCTGGTCTGGAATACTTACATCCGGTCTACCACCTATGTTATCCGTTATTCCACAGAAATCATTGTCGCTATCAATACACCATAATAAAATATCCTTAACGCTTTTTATGACGTAGTTGCTGTCGTTGAAAAATCCAATTGTATCGTATTTTTCAAATGCGTTTACAGAATTCAAGGCTTGATAAAAATATCCAAAGTCGTATCCATTTTTATCGTATTGATAACTAGTGATGTTTTCGTGTGGGAACTCCATCTTTACATTGGATGAAAAAATTACATCGTCAAAAACATCGGCGATTTCATTAATGTATAAGCGGCAGTTATCATCAATAACTCCATCTTTTGAATATCCTACAAATACGGCAAGTGATTTCATAATCCTACAATTGATTTTTTATTTATCCCAACATACACTCCGAATAACCGCTCCATACTGTGCGCATGTGTACCCTTTACGCTGTCGGTTGTTTTTCCATCACAGAAATTCTTGTATGTCTTTTCGATGTTTATGTGCGAAAAGAAATCTTCCCACAATTCGCCGTTTACCCAGAACATTGTTCCACCGATAAATTTCAAATCATACAGCTCTCCAGTATATTTAAAAAGAGGCATATAGCTTTTCATTATAGACATATTGTTTTCAGTGCATATGTCGTGCTTTCGCAATGGTAATAGCCATTTCTTTGAACCAATCATAGCGGTTCCATTCTCGAGTATTTTTATACACTTATTTACAGCATCTACGCTTCCGAAAATTGGCTTCAGTAATTGCCTTCTCCACGATGGTATGCTGGCTTTAGTGTGTGCCTTCAGGTAGAACTTATATTTCTTACCGTGATTTAATATGTACTGCATTTGTTTAAAGCAAGCGCCTATATCCATTCCCCTATTGCGCACGATTACCACATACGCATCACTCTTGAATTGTTTTATTTTTTCAACAATATCTTTTGTCGCTTTATTGTCGAGTGAGTACGGAATTGAAACATATAGGTCGTAATCTTTTTTGATATTAGACAAATATGTTTCGAATTCCGACCACTGTTCAATCCAGTATAACTGAATGAGAACGGCTACGTCTTTTGTATACTCCATTAATCCTGATATAATAGTGATAGATTGGGGAAATGTTTAGGTTTGTATCCGCAAAGTATTCTTTTGTCAAAATAATCAGGGTTTTCGGAAACAAACTGGCATCCATGCTCTCTACAAAATTGCGGACATATCTGCGTTCTTAATCCGTCTGTACTCATATCTGTAAGATATGCGCATCCATCAACTCTGTTATGCAAAGCCTTTTCGTACATGCAAAAGTCGGGACGTAGAAAAACCTTTCTAATATCCCGACTTCTGAATTTGTTTTCAATAAGAGTCCTGATTTCATTATTTGACAACTCATTGAAGTACTGCGTATGCATACTCTTTGCTACTTCCGTTTTTACGGGTTTTGGTCTAAAGAAACACATGTTGTTTATTTTTTAGGAAAGAACTGCATTTTGATGCCAAGACCCGTCAGGATTGCCCCTACACCTATTAATATAAATGGCAGGATTCCACCTTTCTTCTTACCCTCGCTCGCCGGAGTTAATGGGGTTGCTGTTACCGTTGCCTCTGGTAATGTCGCCTGTTTTGATTCCAGCTGGAAATAAATAGTACTGTTACTTTTGTTGTAGTTGGCGGTTTTTTTATTGTAGCCTACAAAACTTGCGGTTAGGTATCCGCTGTCCGGTATCTCAGGTGTTTCGAATTTACCGTCTACCGATGCGGCTACGCCAATATTGTCGGCTGTAAGATTGCCACTGGCATCTGATAGGTAAATACTGGCTCCAATTAGTGATTCGCCCGTTTTTTCGTCTGTAATTTTTCCTTTGATTTTCATGCGTTTTTTATTTTAAACGCAAAAATAGAAAAAAGAAAATTAAAAAACAGGGTGTGTCAAATTAAAGTGTTTATTAATTTGGGATGACGTGTCTAAAATCTATGGTATTTCTGAATGTAACACCCGTCAACTCAGTCCAAAAACCAACGAAAATAAAGTTTTTCCAAATATCAATTTCGAGTTCACTTATCTCGTAAACATCCTGATTGGTTGTGTCTATAGTGTCCTCCATGTTTAGTGTCATGAAATAGACCTTTTCATCGTCATCTTTTGTATTCACCTTGCACACTCGATAGTAGGTGTCGGTAATAAAAAACACCTGTCCCACGAAGAAATCAATATTGAAATCAATCTCGGGATAATATACGGCGTTTTCATTCATGGTTACACTTTTCGATAACAAAGATAATAAAACCTATTGACTTTTGCAAACAAATGTGTTATCTTTGCAGCATATATTTTTCAACACGTAAGATTTAATGAAAAACATAAACATGGACAAAACCTATAATGACTTTTTCTTGGAGTGTAAGAAAACGATGCCGCAAAAGGCTGCTCAAAAAGAGGCATCTAGATTGTACGCTGAATATAAGGCTCTAAATTCTAACGATGAAAACGTGATGGAGAGAGTTGAGAGGGAGCTGGAAACAGTGTCACAAACACCCGCAATCGAGCCGGATGAAATTAAAAAAACTCAGGAGGCAATGGTGTTGTTTCTGAAAGAAATGGAAACAGCATCAAGAGATAATAACACGTTGAAAATAATGTGTAACAAATATTTTGGATTTGGCAACTATTCAATCCATGTGACCGGAGTGGAGAATAGGTCAAGGTTGATAAAAGTCGTTGTCAACGGAGTAGGGGAGATTAATAATTTAAAAATGAACTAATATGTTGATGAGTATTTCAGATTCGCGGCTTCAGCGAACAAGTATAATGATAGGTATTGTTTCATCCATTCTGTTTGCAACCTTTGTTGGTTGGCAGCTGGTAAACATGTATAAGAAAGCGAAAGAAGAAAAGAATCAGGCAGCATCTCCAGCTGCATAAATATTTAAAAATCATGGCGAAAAAAATAGAAAGAATAGGGGTTTATGGGCAAAAAGAAATTTTGTTTTCAAACGGAACCCTTGTGACGTATTTTGGTAAAAAGTGG
>Ga0209416_1000050_pt1 | contig 142704 bp, 192 predicted proteins | sample RifGroF1_FD_184001 | JGI IMG/M metagenome (GOLD analysis project Ga0209416, IMG submission 184001) | Groundwater microbial communities from Rifle, Colorado, USA - Groundwater F1 (SPAdes) (version 2) | ecosystem: Environmental > Aquatic > Deep subsurface > Groundwater | place: Rifle, Colorado... | reverse complement strand
CACGTACGGTAGGTACGGTCTGCAACCTGTGTTCATAGAGCCACGCGATATGACATGGGATAATGTAATATTACCCACACCAATGCGCGACGATATCATCCTCAATACGGTTAGTGTAATCGAGAGAAGCGATGAACTTAAGTCCAAGGGATTACCGAGAAAAAGAGGGGTGATGCTGGTTGGTAAACCTGGTACTGGCAAAACCCTTACATCAACTATACTTACCCACGCATACCCATGGACAGTAATCATATTAACTCCAGATATAACTAGCCACGGTCCAGATGCTGTCAGGTTTACGTACGATCTAGCAAGACAACTTGCTCCAACCATGGTGGTAGTTGAGGACCTTGACCTTATTGGAAGCAAGCGTAATATGAACGCGTCAGCCAAGGACGCTATCCTTGGCGAACTTCTCAACCAACTCGATGGTGTCGATGATAATATCGATATTATCACGGTTGCCACAACAAATGAGAATGGTATGCTAGATGCTGCCCTTGGCGATAGACCAGGCAGGTTCGACCTCATATGTCCGTTCGATCAGCCATCGCCAGAAGCTATTGCAATGATACTCAAGAAAAATCTCCCAGAACAGAATGATATATCATTCATGGACTTGAAGAATGCATCGGAACTCGCACATAAGCTCTTGTGCGAACCGAGTGGGTCGATGATTAGGGAGATAGTTATCACAGCAGACCAGATCTTGTATAAGAAAAACCAGGCAGATGGCACTGACTACGTATTAATCGGTAGACATTTAACGGAGTCTATTACAAAGCTAGCAAATAGGCGTGCCATTAACCAAGCGTGCATATTGCAGCGTAAATCAGGAGGGTAATCATTGTACCTGCTTAGGTGTAGATCGTGTAAGGATATCGTCTCTATCAATGATAGACAGCGTAGATGTAAGTGTAGCATGTCGTACGCCAAAATCGACTCTCGCTGCGTTGTTATGTATAGTGGACCATGCGATATTATCCGCATGAGGGACACTGATTTAGAGAATCCACTTACATATCAGATACGACCGTGGTATAAAGTCGATGATGGCGCAAGTGTGGAGAGAGTAAGTCATAGAAAGAGACAGAGATCTAATCCTACGATTGAAGTCGACGATGACATCGATAGTCATCACCACGAAATACATAGTGGTCTAATCGAAGACATCGATGAGCTACCTAGTATCGATGATGCGTAATGCATTCTTTTAGGTAAATTGTGGCTGAATTTACCGTTCAGCCACAATATATACGAAAGGAGTAAATATGTGTTCTGGTAATTGCAATATAATCCTACTCAGAGAGAGTCATTCTAATGATCGCATTGTAACATTTCCGCATATGTCGTCACACGACGATATACTTTCGAGACTTGGACTAAAACCTGATGCTGGTGCGAAAATACAGTATTCACTAATCGTTAGATCATGGAGATTAGAAGGGAGTGAGTTCATATTAGACCAGGAAGAAAATGATATGGTCACGGCATACTATGAAAATCTTTTCTCCACGATAGAAAAGACTCTTGAATGGGTAAGAAACAATGGGCAGCATTGTAGCCATAGTGTTTTGAGTATGTTTAGATATGAAAAACTTAGCAGATCTGAACGAAAGGAACTAGACGAGGCGTATGCCAAATATATACATATGTCGAATATACGCAGTAGGACCACCTCTGATATAGGTCGTAGTATAAAATGCGCTAAACTGAATTGGCTCGAAAATATTGAAAGTGCTATTAGTAAAGATATTGCCAGTAGCACTAAGATCAGACATATCGATACTAAGATTAATAAAGCTATTGGCGTGAAAAATAGACTTATGAATTCTGCTAGTACTCGCTATGAAAATAGTAAGAAATCTGGTGATTCCTCGGTTCAGTACCAACGGTACCTAGCATCAATAAGAAATATATCTACTAAGTATGGTGCCATTATCGATGAACTGAAAGTAGAACGAGACACTAGTGTAGGCTTCATAAAGAAGTGTTACGAAAATACTTACCATAATATGGAAGATTTTGGTACTGTAACCTGGAACGCTATCGTAGATGGTGCGGTTGCAGAAAATATGCCATTATGGAATGAATTCTGCGATATTGTTGCAAGGCTTATGGTAGACCCAAATAATCGAATTAGCTGCTGGGTAAATATGCCATGGGACGGTAGTAAAACTACGGTAGGTTCTTCCGAATAGACTCTGCCAGAATCGGCACCGCTCAGCTCTCTTCACGCGTCTACACTCTTGAGGGGCGAACATGCTCTTCTCCTTGATAGGAGGATATTACAAGATGGAGGCGTGGTACAATGACAGAAACTCAAAAGGCAAAAAGAGCGATGGACTTTCGTATGGATCAAGTCGATCGACTACACGCGGCATTCACAGATGAAATGCGTAAGATGGGAAAGTCGATAGGCGATCCATTCAGAACGAGCATCAAGAGGATGGCCACAGACGCTCATTTGGGTAGCGATTACGAGCCTATACTGAATGAACTAGAGAGAAACAGAATTATTGCTGTCATACAGCGACCAGTGGGTCGTACCAGCGGTACATATATGCTCAACAAGTACGGACCGACAGAGGCGTTCCATGATGATGTGGCGCGTGTTAAGGCTGTATTAGATGACATGAAGAAAGCGAAGAACCTTAATGATACAACACCAGTTGTTGTTGAGGATACTATTGTCGAACAGGAATTACCTGTAGACGTCGTTGAATCAGAATCGCCAGAGGTTATCGTTAGTAGCATAGTGGAATCTATACAAGAAGAAGCCGCAACTACAGAAGAGTTTGCGGTTATCGTAAGTGACGACATGGTTATCCCTGAGATGGAAGATGATTACTTGGATGAACTTAAGATCCCTATACCAATAGCTCCAATCGTAGATGTTGCGTCTATTGTCAAAGAAATACGTGATGGCGTAACATCTACAATGCAAGAAATACGTAAATCGGCATCTGAGGCTGCGATGAAGGCACTGGGTGAAGCATTCCAGAATGCTGGTGAAGTTATCGTTAACTATGGACCACTAGAGATTGAGCGCAATGAGTATCGTGACGAGCTCATCATAATGAGACATAAGGTGTCAAGTCTACAGCATCAGGTATCTACCCTTAAGGAAGAGCGCGACCTATATGAAGATGAAGCATTGCACCTTCAGGACAAGGTAAGCAGGACTAAGACATTCGTTGAGTCTAGTCTTATACCACTCCTAGAGGTTATACACCCAAATTTGGGATATAAATACGATAGCTTGATGCAAGCAGCACTCCAAACTGCTGGAGTTAGACATGGTCAAATCCAAGAGGTGACAGCAGAAGCTAAAAACATACTGGCTGACATCCTCAATATCAAGGCTAAAAAGTAGTAGTAATGTATGGTGGTGTGGGACTAGTTACCTATGGTTCCACACCACAGTTTATGGAAGGAATATCAATGACAGCAGATAAGATCGTTATACCCGACACATGGCCTACTGAGTGTAGCACCTGCGATAAGGTATATTGCGACGATGACAAACAATGCCAATGCCACGTGTATACGAATCCGGAGCGTGTACGTGGTAATAAGGCAATGAGCCCAAATGGTAAGTGCCGAAGTTATAAAGCTTCTATTAGTATTAAGTAGCTGCGTCGTATGATAGGATACAATATTTCGATAGATTGCTCGGATGAGTTTCCGAGCATTGTGCCACAGTGAGCGTGGGGCCTATCACCCACGCTCATGCACACCACATTTAGCAGTCCACATCAAACAGGAGGCATAATGCAAAGACCATCATTTGACAATTATTTCCGTAATATTGTTGAGGTAGTTGCAAGTAGATCAACTTGTAAACGTCACCACTTCGGAGCTGTCATAGTTAAGGATCGCCGTATACTATGTACCGGATATAACGGCTCACCAGTTGGATTCAAGAATTGCGATGAACATGGGTGCATGCGTAATGACCTTGGAATTGTCTCTGGAACACGTCAAGAGATGTGTATGGCAGTACACGCGGAGACGAATGCTATCGCTCAAGCGGCATTGCATGGTATTTCGATAAAAGGGGCGACTCTTTATGTCAACGGACAGCCGTGTTCCATGTGCTTACGACTTATGATAAATGCCGGAATATCGAGACTGGTGTATTGGAATCCATACCCAGACGAATTCTCGGTAGAGCTAATGAAGATGTCTAATCTAGAGATAGTAGTACTAGACGACGATATAGAGCCTGTGTAGTATAATAAATATAAGGAGAAGTCAGTGATTCAGAGAACGTTAATAATACTAAAACCGGACGCGTTAGAGAGAAGTAATGAAGATATCAAGGCTGGAATCGATCCATGTACTGCAGATCAAATTATGGATCGATTCAAAAATGCTGGTATAGGGTGTCTGCACTATGCCATGATAGACCCCACACACGATGAAAATGGCAAAATACTAAAAGCTCTGAAAGAACTCTACGCTGAGCATGAGGGTAAAGATTTCTACCAGCGTAACATAGATCATATGATGTCCGGTGCATTACTCCTATTGGCAGTCGAGGGCGAGAATTGCGTACAGGTGGTACGCGATATGATAGGTAACAAGGATCCGTCTAAAGCGGAAAAGGGTACAATTCGTGGGGATTTTGGTGGCGAGTTGCCAAAAAATTTAATTCACGCATCAGATTCTGTTGAATCGGCTGATCGTGAATTAAATATATGGTTTCCACACCTTGATGCTGTAATAAGACTTGGGCAAATGCTCAGAATGTTCTCCGATGAATTAGAAGTGGACGAGCAGGAGATCAACGTGCCTGTTGGTACAGAGGATATTGGAGGTAGTGATGCAGATCCTGAATGAAACACCAATCCTGCATAAGAAGAACGTGAGTGGTCTTAATCAATATTGGATGGGTCAGGTGGTTACTGATGGTGAGAACTGTTACGTGACCACAACTACTTGGTCAGAACTTTCTGGTGGTGTTGGATATTCGAAGATGGTATCGAGTATACCTAAAATGGCGATACCAAAGAATATTGGTAAGGCTAATGAGACAACACCGCATGATCAGGCATTATCTGAAATGAACTCACGTATGAAAAAGAAACGTGATGAGAGCTACGTTGGTGAAGGCGAAGTATATTCCGGTAAACCGCTAGCTATGAAGGCTCTCAAGTTTACCGATGCAAAACATCGTGTAAAATACCCATGTTGGGCACAACCTAAGCTGAACGGTGAACGAGCTGGTACTGATGGTGATGATTGGTGGACAAGGACTGGTCTACCACACATACCAGAGGTTGTACAGCATATACCGATGAAAGCACATATACTTGGTGGTGCTCCTACCGATGGTGAATTATTATTGACGGTTCGCGGTACAGAGAATGACCCAATACCAAAGTTTAGACTATTGCAGGATACGTCTCACGCAATCAGTAAGTACTACCCTGACGATAGTGAGTACGCTAGTAGTAACCTACAGTACTGGATATTTGATACTATGGATGAAAATGATCCATTTTATCAACGTAATATACGGCTCGATAACATGTTTGCCAGTATTGTAGCACCAGGTAGTATTCGACGTGTACCAACATACCTCTGTCAAGATGAAGCTGACGTCATGATGTATCACTCACGGTTTACCAAGTGGGGATTCGAGGGTACTATCATTCGGTCATATGATGGGCAATATAAATTCGGCCATCGTGTGGCAGAGCTCCAGAAACTTAAGGACTTTAAAGATGGTGAGTTTAGGATAATCGATGTGACGAACGGTACTGGAAGTCACGCCGAGTGTGCCATGTACGTCTGCATGACTACATCGGGCGTCACATTTACCGTGAATCCTGAGGGTGAACTCACCGAAAGACAAAGAATATGGCACGATTTCCGCGCACACTCCGATAACTATGTCGGTAAGTGGCTTACGGTGAGATATCAAGACCTTACTAAAGACGGTATCCCTCAATTTGCGGTAGGTGTTGCTGTTAGACCTGAACGAGATATACTATAGATACACTGGTGGCGCAATGCATACCACATTGCGCCACCAGCCCCTTAATAAGTAGCCCAACCAGGATTGGCCCCATACATACCATCCTCCATCAAAACACCACTACTATATCACTAGGAGGTGCTTCCATGGATAAACTTTCAGCACTTACAATCGAACGTGCGAAACAATCTATAGGTGTGCGCGAGGAAAAACCGAATTGGGGTAAATGGGTATCAGTGTACCTAAAATTTGTGAATATATTCACACCAGCCCCATGGTGTTGTGCATTTGTCTTATATAAGGTGCACCAGGCAGCAGGTGAACTCAAAACAAAGTCAATATTACCAAAGACAGGATATGTTCAGGGTCTTTATAATTGGGCAGAAAATAGGGGTTACATCAGTAATACTCCTGAAGCTGGTAAAATCTTCTTCGTGTGGAGCAAGGAACTTAAGAGGTATGCTCATATCGGATTTGTTGAGAGTGTTAAGGGAACAAGATTTGTCTCAATAGAGGGTAATTCTAATAGTAACGGGAGCCGCGAAGGACGTGAGGTTTGTAGTAATACTCGCGTTTACGTTCCTGACCATCATAAATTTATGAGGATCATATAGTATTAGAATTCCATATTAAGTGCGGTTTACAGCTCTCCATGCTACTTATGGAGAGCTGTTGTTCTTAGTAGATATAGAAATGTTAGTGAGGATATATATGACACAGAAGAAACTGCGTGACGATGCTGTAACATGCCGCATTTGTGCTAATGATGGTATAGACTACTCTGCAAATAGTCTTATTAGCCATATCACTATAGTACATGATGGAATGTCTCTATCTGAATATGAAGATCAGTATGGACCAGGTATAGCACCATCACTTAGAAATGTCTGGAAGGAGAAGCCCAGTGCCAAACCGTGATCTTTACTTGATAACATCGAAGAATGCTCAGAGGTACGTAGCCCATATATTTTCTGAAATGGGATTGATACCTGGTATAGAGTATATGCAAAATAAATTTTGCATAGATGTCCCAAAGCCGTTAATAGATATTATCGCTGACATGTATGGACCTAGAATTACCGATGATATACTGGATAATATTAATGCTCAATTTGAGCATGATTTGAGCGAGTGGACTGCAAACATAGAAGAATCCGATAATGTCCAAGAACTGAAGGAACTTATTAGAGCTAAACATAGACAGTGCGGTGAGCCTGTATTTAGTGGTAATACTGCACAGATCGCCATAAATGAGGAGAACGCTAGACAGGCTGAACAAAAATTGATATGCCCAGCCTGTCAATCAGAAGATGTAGATAAATTAACGATCCTTGTCTGCCGTAAGTGCCGGAGCCGTGTCCACGGATTGGACTGATTCCTCTGGATCTATTCCGTAAGATTTCTCATTAATGAACTTCTCTCTACCCTCACGGAGTTTGCGTACTAATTCGGCTAGTTCCTCAGCATGCTCCGTGGGGTCAGAGGTAACTGAGATATGGACAATCTCTCGCCATACCTCATAGTCTCTTTCCTTTTTAGACTCTAGTTGGTGTTCGTCAAATATTGGTACCAATACATAAAACTGCTGATGCTTATCTATGACTCTAAAACTTGCCTGGGCTTTAGCACCACCATACGCCTTCACTCTATGTACCATCCCAACACCAAGTCGTCTTTGTATTGTATCAAGGAGTGGTTTGTCGTCGACACGGAGCGTTATTTTAAATTCATTGTAAACGGTGGTATTGCCGGATGGCAGTTCCTTCATACGTGAATAAAAAGTCGCCTCACCAGAGCTAATACCCGCAAACCAATCATAAAATTGGTCATCAGGCATGGTGTCTGGAGCTACTTCTGTTTGTGCTATGTGTACCATAACCTCTGTCATAGGCTTATATATAATATCAGAACCATTCATCTCTACAGTCCTCCCTAATCTTTATCCCATTTATCAATATAACATAATCGATTTATAATCCAATATGCATAGTAGGGCAAACGCCTGTAATGAGTATGTTCGACTATTATATTGGTGTGCTGCCCTGTGCGGTATAAGTGAACACATGCTGAGGCGGTAATTTTCTCATATGGAGGGTCCGCATGTTTAATGCGATCAGTAGGGGTATGAATAGTGTTGCATCGTTTGTGAAAAAAGCGATGCATATAGAACAAGCGGAGCATTCCATGGTTGTTACATCATGTGATCATGCTCATGAAGTTGTTGCTATTGCGCAGCTCACTGGAAATCAACCTGGATCGGTTCTTGAAGAGTACCTCATTGAACACAATGTACCTATTAGACAGTGGCATGATATACAACAGTCACTAGTGACTGTTGGTGTTTACGCACCAATATCTCATGGAGCATATAGACGTGCTGGTGCGTATAATTTTGCTAGTATAGATAGCGTACCACCATATGCCATCATACACAATATTCGAACTGGCGCATCTTGGGTAATAGACACTAGCCAGGATCCACCACAATATATAGGACATGGATATAGCTCTCCACTAGAGGCACGTAACGTTGTTGGTAGTATTACGAAAGAGGATCCAGATAGTCGTACAGCACGTATGTCATTCGGTAAATATTACGATGGTATGCCATTCGGTGTGATAGATACCGATAATGGGCACTACATCATGGATACTGTATCTGACCCACCTAGCATCCTTAATGGTAAGTATGCATCATTACAAGATGCACAGTCAGCAATACAAGAGATGTCTGGTAATGGCATGGAGAAATCTGCAGCCAATGGAGATGCCAATGTTGATCATGGTACAACTAGAGTAAAAGTGATATATCAAGGTAAAGTCACAATGGGTACTATACTTGCGATGCGTGAGTATAGTACTGGTGGTAAAGAGTATAGAGTATTGATCGACAAGCCAGCGAGTATCGTATGGGTTAAGGAAGATAGTGTAGTGAAGATTTATGACAAAAAGGGAAGATATGGAGAGTGTGATTCAACCGGTACTCTTACTAATAGAAAAGCACTAGCAGTACGTACAATGTCAACACGTTCCATCACTAATAGGCCAGTTTCTGCACAGATGGTTCCGCCTCCACAAGGAGCGCGTCCCAATCTAGGTCCCGCTGGTGGTCCGCAAATGCCTCCACCAGGACTGCAACCTGGACCAGGGCAACCACCTAGTCCTGCACCACCGCAAATGCCAATAGAAAACATGCCGCAGCGTACACCCGAACAAGATGATAATATTGGTGGTGATGATGATAGACGTGGTGAAGTTGAAAACAATATGAACCAGCTTGAAGATATTGTTAAGCAAGTCACTAAATCTATTTGGCGTACGAATCTCTCTGATGAGAGTATGAAAAAACTCATTGAACGTGTCGTTGATGAGATATCAACTGTTGTAGCAGATGAGACTAACGATAGAGTTATGAGTATTGTTAACCCTGAACCAAATCCGCAAAATCCACAATCGCAAATGTAAGCGTACATCGGAGGTACTATGGGTAGGTTAATCACCTCCAATCTGAATAATGAGTTCACGAATGCCTTAAATGGCATTCCAATGAGTGATGGCGCACGTAATAATATGAAACGCAGCGCTGGCGGATCTGTAGACCTTATGACCCAACAGTATTTCAACCCATTTTGGGAAATGAGTACTATGGAGGTGCCAAAAGATCGAAGGAAGATAAATGCATGGTGCAGATATTTCTTTGATTCAGAGCCAATTGTTAGAGCTGCTCTTACTCTACATACTGAATTTCCGTTATCAGATATATATGTAGAACACGAAGATCCGGCTATACAAGCATTATGCCAGGAAATGATTGATAGGGCAGAAATATTCGATTTTCTAATGGATGCTGTGCTTGAATACTGGACAGTTGGCGAATTTTTCCCATTTGGCATACTGGACGATCCAGACAATCCTACAATGTGGGACAAATTCATATGTTTAGATCCAGATTATGTAGATGTATTCTCGCTACCAATGGCACATGGTCTTGCATCGAAAAGGATTAATAAACTGCCAGACCCTATTACTAAACGTATTGTAGCGAATGGTCCTAATGATCCCAACACTGGCGAAATATATCGTAATATGCCAGAAGATGTGATATATTACGTCATGCGAGACGAACCGATGCCCCTCGACCCAATATGTGCATCGCACGTTAAGAGTATGGGCAATGTTCATAATGAACGTGGAACTCCATTACTTCTCGCGTGTTTCAAATTATTAATGTACAGGGAGAAATTGAGAGAAGCTCAATACGCTATTGCAGATCGCCACGTAACACCAAAAGAGTTCTACATGATTGGTGAAGCTGGTGAGCCTGCAGATCAGGAAGAGCTTAACTCATTTAAAGATGCACTTGAGGCATCATGGACACAACCAAATCAAGCAATAGTGTGGCATCACGCACTCCGCATTCAGTGGGAGGGTGCCTGCCATGATGATCAAACTGAATGTCTCACTAGGGATGGCTTTAAGTATTATAATGAGCTATCACTTAATGATGAAATAGCGACTCTAAATCAAGGTACTGGAATAATTGAATATCATAATCCTGAAGCTATACACATATACGACTACGATGGCGATATGTACCATTTTTCCACTGATAATAAAGTAGATACTATGGTGACACCGAATCATAGAATGTTAGTTAGTCGTCGTAAAAGAGCAAATGGGGTCCGCAAGTATGCAGACTACGAAATAATACGTGCTGATGAGTTGCGCGGTGATTATAAGTTCCGCGTCGGTGCAGAGTGGCATGGTACTAAACTTGATTGTGATACTATAGATATAGGTAACCTTAGTATCACAATTGGTCAATATCTAAGACTCGGTGGATATTTTGCGTCTGAGGGGTCGTCGTACTTTAGATCGGACACTGATGGCAGATTCTATATATCGCAAAATGAAAATACTCGCGTCTTAGATGACATGCGCACTTTAATGTCTGATACCAAAATACCGCATTTTGAGTACGTATCGTCTCCCAATAAAGTTGGTAATAGATGTGTGCGACTAATCTGTAGTGATACAGATTTAACAAGAAAACTTGCTGATGATTTTGGACATCTGTGGCACAAAAAATGCGTACCACAATGGATCAAAAACCTACCGCCGCGCTATATACAGATATTTCTTGATGCTGTCTGTGATGGTGATGGGTGTGATCATCGTGGGTCCGGTTACTGGACATATTGGACGACTTCAGTGAAATTAGCTGATGATATTCAGGAATTGGCGTGGAAGTGTGGATACGCTCCTACTATTAAACCATATACACCTGAACAGAAAGGTGGGTTTGATAATCGTCGCGACTGTTATGCGGTATATTGGACCACTAAAAATGATATAGGAAAATATCCACATGTTAATAGTGGTGATATTAATATTACTAAATATAATGGTAAGGTATGGTGCGTAACAGTTCCTAATGGTCTATTTGTAACTCGTAGGAATGGCAAGTTGGCGATACACGGTAACTCAGGACGTATTCTACCTCTGAATGCAGAATTTGATAATATAGAAAAGAACATCCTTGCCGGAATGTTGATGTCTAGAGGGTTTATTGATGGAACAGGACCAGGATTCTCAGCAACAAGTGTAGCTATGGATGTCTTAATCAATAGATACCTATTCCTACGTAAGAAGGTCGAGCAATGGTTAAAAGTCCATTTCTTTGGTCCTATCCTTAGGATACATAACGTATATAAACCTGTAGATAGTGAATTGTTGGGTCGTTACCGCGTTAGTGGCAGAGATAGAGTGCCTTGGTACCCTGAAATTCATTGGTCTAAGGCAAACTTGAGGGATGACTTGCAGAAAATACAGCTAATGCAAGCATTATATGACAAAGGACTTATTCCTGCATCAACGGTACTCAAATCTGTTGGCATTAATCCTAAGGTTGCTATTGAGGGTATTGAAAAAGAAAAGGGTACTGTATTTGATAAAGCGATGAAAATTCCTGGTGGTGGTCCCGTACCACCAGGACCTGATATGCCAATGCTACCATCAGATGGTGGTATGGGACTACCTGAGGCTGGATTTGGTCCGGAGGACATGGGTGAGATGCCAATAGAAAGTATGCCAGAAGGTCTTCCGCCTGAGGCTACTAGTAATGTGAATCTACCCAATACGATGTAATGATGAGTAGCTTAACTACTATAAGAGGTGATAATGATGCCAATGGTAAGGTATGTTACAGCGTCTAATATGACGTCCAGTAAAGGCATGATACGTGATGCTAGTGATCAGATTCCGTGTAAGTGTGGAAAGTACATGCCAATGATAGCACCAAGGTGTCCACATTGTGGAGCTAATAATACGACTGATGTACCTTCTGGTACTTCTGGTAGTTAGGTGGATATAATAAATGATGTACAGACAGGCACGTGCAGAGATAGTTAATACGAATCCTGATTTAGACTCTATATATAAGTCTAATAGGACTGCATCACGCCAATTAATGCAGCGCGATCCTAATATGAAGTATTATATCGTTACTGGTATTCATGGGGATACACCAAATAATAATGGTGATTACTTCAGATATGCTGAAGAGCTATTAAAGATAAGGCCATCTATTCTAATGGCTCAATCTAGTGATCCAGCACAGCATAAATTACCGGTATATACCTACCAAACGTGGAACAATCGCGGTAGCTATATTAATCATAATTCTATACCAGAAGATTGGAATAATCCCAATAGGGTCGGCACGATCATAGATACATATCCTATCCATGATGATAAACGCGTCGATTTCCTCGTGGCTGTTGATAAGCGTAAAGCACCATGGTTAGTAAGGGCAATTGATGAGGGTGCCGTAACCGATGTTAGTATGGGATGTTGGGTAGATTGGTCACTTTGTGGTAGGTGCGGACATCTTGCTACGGCAGAGGAAAATTGGTGCGACTGTTTGCGCTACTATAAAGGTAGAGACATGGATGGCGATGGCACCAAGGTATATGAAGATAATCGTGATATTACTGGTATGGAAATATCATGGATTGTTGGTGGTTCGGGTGCTGACTCTGATGCGAAATATAGAATGACATTGGCAGGTGAAGACGAAATGGCGTTTAGTAAAGTACAGAGGTCCAACGGTGTCGGTGGTGGTGTTGCGTCTAGTGGCGTAAATAACGACGATGTAGCTAATGCAAAGCGTATCGCGAATTTGGGGTTAAATGGTAAGTCTATGATAGACCCCAATAGCGCGCCGTCGTCTATCATACTGCCCCCTGGTGTAGAACAGAAACTCGCCATGCTAGATAAACTACTTGCACAACACCCAGAGCTAATTGATGGACCTAGTACTGTTGTAGCAGAAGAGAGAGATCTTATGTCGGAGATTGAAGAGATCGATAATACTGTTCCTACTATTTCTAGGCCAAATGTTGAAGATATAAGACAGCAAATAGCTAGCACGAGATCAATGCGTGCTAAATTTGCTATATCACATGGTGAAGATTCAAGGGCTGTAAAGAGCTTTGATAATCAAATCAGCATTCTGGAAGCTGAGCTCAGTGGCACGTCTAGCCACATAGAACCAGAAATGTCTATGGAGGAGAAAATTGATATGATAGTGAAAGCGGAACTCGCGAAACTCGGTACTTCCGTTGGACGTGCTGGTGGGGTGGCTGGTACGGACGAAGAAGCTATTCGAGCTATTGTTAATGAGAGATTGGCTGCAATGGGTGTTAAGGCTCAGTCCGACATACCTAGTGCATCGCTGCACAATACTGCGGCACCTGTTGGTAATAAGAGTGATGATGCTGCCTCTATGATTAGTGGAGAGAAGCCTGGTAAGTCCCATTCCGTTGAAATTCCAAACGATGATACTGATACCGACGCTGATCTAACTAAGACGACCATTCCGAGTGCGTCGATGGAAAATCCTATGAAGAATACCAAAGTTAATACCGATCCTGCATCAATGATTAATGGAGAGAATCCTGGTAAGTCCTACTCTATTGATATCCCTACAGTACAGGCGATGCTGAATACCGCAGTACAGGCCGGTGTAGAAGCTGGTATGAGAGCGGCTGGCGCAGCTATTCCTAGTGCGGCGGTCACTGATAGTGGTAAATTGCCGTCTTATTCGGTTGAAGGAAAAGATCCTGATGGACTTATTAAACCTGAAAAGGCCGGTGCCGCTCATAGTGTGACTATTCCAGAGGTTGCCGATGGTTCCGATGCTAGCGGTTCTAAGATTCCGTCTGGTGCTATGGAAAGTGGGAAACTTCCGAAGTATCCTGCTGAGGGTAAGGACCCCGAATCGTTTATTGATGCTGAGAAGAAGGGTAAACCTCATAGCGAGGGTATACCTACCGTCACCGCTCGTAATATTAAGGCATCGTTTGTTGCCAATGATCAGTATTCTAAGAGTCATTGGATGATCACATCTGGCATCAAACCAATAATGAAGATTACTGCGTCTAATGCGTTTCCCATTGACACTAAGGGTAATTACGAGTGGTTTAGTTCTGATGAGTATGCTGGTATGGTAACAGAAGCAATAAAAGAACGTGGTATACAGGCTATTGCTAGAGAGATTGGTGCGCAACTCCTTGGTGATGAACCGAAGGGTGCTGGTGGTATGCCAGAAGGCAATCATAAACCATTAAATCCATCTCCTGATGCATCTGATAAAATGAGTGATGAAGATGGTGCCGGTAAGATTCCACTAGATGAACTTATTTCTGGTATCTTTGCTGTCCTTGTAGCTGAGGATGGCCATTATACCGTCGATGAAATTAAGTCATGGTTACAAGGCATATCTGGTGATGGTATGGATGGGTTTATGGAAAATCTCCAGGATAGCATAGACGAACTTAAGGGCGGAGATGGTGATAAGCCTGGTAGTGGAAAGCCTAAAATTAAGAGCGAGAAACCTGATGAAGGTGAAGACGCTGATGAAGATGAAGGCAAGGCACACGAAGATAAGGAGACACCAAAGGAAGAGGCTAGTGAACATAAAGATAAGAAGCCTCCTTTTGGTGGTAAACAGGCTCCTCCTTTTGGTGGTAAGAAGCCACCTTTTGGCAAGAAGGAAGATGATGATGACGACGTTAGTAAAAAGAAAGTGCCTACATTCCTTCAGGACCGAAAGGCAGAAGTTGGCTCTGTAGGTGCACCAAAATCAGAGGACGAGGCTGCATATTACAGACAGATCTTTCCTGCGGATTTCGTCAATGGGCTCTTCAATGGTGATCAGAAGTCTGTAAAACAGGCACTTGATATGCTATCTGAGGCCAAGGTTGAGAAATCTAAGGGGATGCAAGCTAAGCGTGTATCAAAAGTCCTTAGTGCTATGGAAGAGAAGGGCATGTTGGATGATGGTACATCTATGATGTCTACTGGTGTCCCTGAGATTACTGCACGACGTAAGGCACAGGAAAATAAGAAAAGACTAGCTAGCGATTTGTTAGCTATGGATGATCAATCGTTTGAGACATTTGTTAGGACAGTATCTGATGCTCCTAATAGAACAGCGTCTCAGACCATACCTGCTCCAAAGAATGGTATGAGGGCTGTCGCACAGGTTAAGCAGGATACAATGGGTACATCTATCGCTGATGCTGATGAAATGGCCGGTGGTGGTGAAATGCAGTTGTGGTCCACTCCTATAGAAATTGATGAGAGTAGACCGTCAACTAGAAGCGCATCTCGAAATTCACGTCAGGCACAGTCTAATGATATTACCGATGTAGAGTTGGATACCATGTTGGTTGATGATGATTTCGAAAACGTGACAGAAGACAATGATGACAATAGTGAAACGCTTGACATAGGGCTACAGTTAAGCTCACCGTCAGACGAATTACTTGAGGCATCTGGAATAGATCTATCAGACGAGTAATGGCTCAGTCTATTATTACTAGTAGGAGGTGACTAATATGTTTAAAGTATTGCGGGGTGGATACAGGGTATCCTTAGCAGCTACTACGACTGCAGCATTCGTGCCAGGTCTGGCAGCTAAGATTGTTGCAAGTGACACCGTTGCGCTGTGCGATGACGCGGCACTTGCGGTTGGTATATTCTTCGATGACTCAGTTACTGAGGTTACACCGGTTGCTGGTAGTCTAGCAACAGTAGTAATGGGTGACTTCGAAGGAAGTACCGATCAGGTTATCGTATCAGGACTCACCTTTGGCGGGTCGCTGGGCATAGATGCAACGACTGGTAAGTTTAAGGTCGCTGCAGCAGGTGATAGAGTAGTCGGTATCGCCATCAATACACCAAGCGCGACGGTTCCGTTGCACTTCTGGTGGTTCGGTGGAGCAACACTAATAGCATCCTAATAATTTAGAACGGGGAGGTGAATCTTAAGATGAGAATGTCAAGAGCGCAGCTCGATCGCTATATCGAGCGACAGATACGAAACCCTCAGGGTAAATCTCGTATCGGTCAGAGTATGATGGAACCCATTCGTAAAGGACGGGATTACGTAGGTCTTACCAGAAAGTGCCTTTGGGTAGATAAACTACCTACCGGTGCTCCAATGTGGTATGATAAAGATCCTGACGTATACGCTACGGTACTCTCCAAGAGAGGTGGACCGACTTATCAGCAGATCGAAGGTACTAGGATCACTCCTTCTCCCTATGCGATCGTTGCATACGTCCGAATCCCTGCACTTGAAGTCGCCGTAAGACGATTCAATATCCTTGATCGTGAGCAGACTAGGGCACGCGCTGAAATGGCCGCTGCTGAGGACGTGGAGTTCTTCCGCGCACTCAAGTCGATCTTCTGGACCGACAGCTATCTGACACCGACCGAAGGTACTGCAACGTACGCTTCCGCTACTGCTACTGCTGGTAGAAATGCCATCACAGCTAACGGTAGTGATACACTGAGCAGAACCCAGCTTGCCGCTGCATTTACGCAAGTTGAACAGTGGGATGCTCCTGTTGCCAACATTCTGATGAATGCCAATGGCTACAGAGGATTCCGAACATGGTCTAACACCGACTTTGATCCTGTCAGTCAGCGTGAGTTGATTAAGACCGGTTACGTCGGCGACATCTGGAATGCTCAGGTCCGCGTGAGCCGAAAGATGGAAGCAAAGACCGTTTACTGCTTGGCTGAGCAGGACTTCCTTGGTGTACATGCTGTCAGGCTTGACCTGGACCAGATGGACGCACAGGATCCTGACAACCTGTTGCTCGGTTGGGTGTTCTACGAATACGTAGCATCTGTAATCGCAAATAACTATGGCGTATCAGTCCTCCAGCTTTCCTAAGTTGGGCGACTAGCTATTATATTGACTAGCTTTTATTAGGCTGGTACTTAGGGGAAGGTAGAAATGCCTTCCCCTTTGTTATGTTTAGATACTACTATGTTTGTGATACTGAATAGGTGGTGATATCATGGATATAATGTGGTCACAAACTGCCGCGTCCGGTGTGTATGGATATCATATAACACGCGCTAACAACTCGCTTGGCACATATGAAGACGTCGATGATGTTGTAGGTGCTGGTGTTACGTCATACGTTGATCCTAGTGGTACTCCCACTAATTGGTACAAGATATATACTAGATATGATAACGCTGGCGGACCACTTGAATCTAGTGGAAAAGCCCAAACGTTTAGTGCATCAATAGTAAACCAGTACGGAGTGCAGGTATACCAGGATTATATATCATCTGGGGGCACCGTCGATATTTCTATCGGAACATATGTGATTGGTAGTATCTCGATAAAACTCCTCAAGGGTGCCACTGTGGTGTCCACGTGGAGTATAGAAACAGACGAGTTTGGATCGTATTCAGGACAGATATTGATTACGGCTCCTGATGGCGACTATACTATATCTGCGTACGATGGTGATACTTTACTCGGATCCGATAGTCTATCAGTGTCTAGATATATGGTAGGCATACTAGATACATTGAACGACCTCTTATTCGAATTTCAACACATACACGTTAGTAATGAGAGTGTCGTTGAAATGAATACTGGTGGCTCACTATTCAAATTTGCATTTAAAAACTGGGGTATAGACACACCACCACAATTTTTTGTCGATAATGGCATAATTTTAACATCTAAGAATTATATTGACTATAATAATGGCATAGTTGGTGTGTCGGGTATACCGTACGGTAGTAGTGTTACTGCCGATTATACGTTCAGGTACTTTACTGATGAATCGCTTAGTAAATTCATCAGTCAATCATTAAACGAGATAAATATTAAGAAACCATATACGGACTTCGCATTAGGAACCACACCTGGACCATGGGATGCTCCGATACTATATGGTGCATATAGATTAGCTCTTAGACGTATACTACAAGGTTTAATGTTTAGGGATACACAGCTCATCCTGGCTGGTGACAATGCCATTCCACTAGTACAAACGCTTTATACACAGGTAAACGTTGATTTTCAAGCAATGGTCAAAGAAACCAAGAGAAGAGGTCTGGTTAGTCCTAATGTCATAGCGTCTGGTAAGTACAGAGTGCCTGGTAGAGTTACTGGCACAAACTGGAGACAATACGCTGGAATTATGACGTAATATTGGTACGTTAGGAGGTGACATTTAGTGAGTGATTTATATTGTACTAGTCAGGATGTGAAAGATGTTCTACGGCGTATAGTGGTATTTGGTACTAACCCTGCAAAAGGTGAAGTAGCCGATGCTGATATTGAAAAGCATGTTAAGAGTGCGTATGGCCGGATTAATGGCGTTTTATCGCACATGTATTTCACACCTTTACGTAAAACAATATCGCGGAATACAGATACATATGGTACTACTGAGTATCACTATGATATTGTTAGAGCTAACGCAATTCTAGCTGGGTCGATGGTATTGAGTTCAATATTTGGTGAAATAGATCCGGCAATGTCGCAACGCGCAGTAGACCTTGCTAGTGAGTTTGACAAAATAATGTTGCCATACATAACCGGTCAGTCAGTGATTGATGGACAACGTAGAAAAGCTAGATCGCATGGTGTAACACCATCAATACAGGCATCGGCTGGCCCCTCTGGAGAGGTAGCAAAATGATGTTAGTAATTAAAATTGTCTTTGGTATTTTAGTAGTTGCAATTATAGGAGTGTCGTTTTGTTACGCATTTAGGCATGTCATAACGAAATTACGAGGGGTGTAATATGACAGACGTTAGACCAATCCTAGACAAGATAGCAGTACAGGCAGACGATCTCAATAATGTTTCTGAAATACTAGATTCCGATGAGAAATTGACTATTAAGGTGTTCAGCAGTTTCATAGAATCAGTACATGATATGTTGTCATCTGAGGTGTAATAAATGGTATTAAAACCACCGCCCGATATACAAAACAAAATACGTGATGCTTTTAAAGCATGGCTTGAATTGGATGCCAATAATACGTTTATTAATACCGCTTTGTCTGCGTATACTAGTGATGAATTCGTCGTATATACTGCGCCACAGGTAGCACCGCATTTCCCCAATATCTATATGCAACACGGTCCAGAACAGCAAAATAGGTTATCAACTGGTGTGTTTGCAGAATTACATTCGTATACAATACAGGCAAATGCTAAATCTAATGATGCAGCAACTCTAGAGAGTATGACTGCAGTATTTATAGATGCCATTAGGACACTTTGTTTACGTGGTATTAATCTGCAGATTACTGTTGGGACAACCGTACTAACCGTATGGGACTTACAAATGCCTCTTAGTATTAATTATACCGAGCGTATGGGCAAGGGAGTAAGGACTGGGTCAATGACTGCTACGTTCAAAATTGATATACCAACAGCATTATATGACCCATGAGTACATCACGCTACTATAGGTAATAGATGATAGTATCATCTACGATTTCAGGAGGTGACTACCAATGCAGGGTGCAGCAGGATACAAGGGTATAGTCACGATAGATGGTGTTGGGTATCCATACACTAATGAAACTATCGCTGAGACACAGAATATTATTACACCAGACGTTAATGGGTCACCCACTTCCTTAGGAATTAGTGAAGGTGGGCTCACTCGTCAGGGTAACATTACATTCCCAATATTGGGACGTGCAATGCTCTATGACATGCTACAGCTATTTATCAAGTCCGAAACCGAACGCAGAGCGAATAGGACTATCATAATTGATAATAGCTTTTCAAGACAAACGTATCACGGTGCTCTAGGCACATTTGAACTTACTGCGGATCCAGGTGGAGGTTTATCTGCTACCTGTGGTATCAGATGTGGCGTAGTTGATAGTACAGATGTAATCACATACGGTGATTCTACTGGTGGAACACTCGATTCTAAATATGTCGATAAGCCACAGATTCCATTCTGGAGAACTCTAGTTGAGGTCGGAACATCGGCAAGTGGTGTGTGGAGTGCTGTAGACGCAAACTGGGTTGCCGATGATGTATCTGGATGGAGCATTAGCCTCGATAATCAGATCGGGGGAACATTCATATCAGCAGCAACGGCAATTGATCCACAGGGCGAGAGATTGCATATGGGTCAACAGAAGTGTAGTGGAAACATCACGCTTATCAATCCATACATTGATGGTAACTTTAAGAGTAAGCCTAATGGCACTTGTATAAGAATCTCAGTGTACGATATACGCGACTACGGGCATGATGATTCTGGTGGCACATATGGATATAAGGGTACACCAGGTACGATTTTCATACCAATTGTTAAGTTTGGTGAATATGGTGTGCCGCTCCCAGAGCCAAATACTAGGATTACGCAAAGACTCGGATACCAAGTAGCTAATAATCTTATACCAGAAACAGATAGCTCTACTGATTCATTCTTGTTGAGGGTCAGTGCTTCTACTACTTGGACAGATACAGCGTAATATTGGAGGTTTAAGGTTATGGCCGATGGCATATATAAATCTAGAGTATGCTTCGGCGGACTGCCTATAGCTTGGAGTCGATGTACCCTCAATACATCGAACGTATATAACTTGAGTCGTAGGCCGGTGCCGGACTCATATTCTTCGTCAGTAACGATGGGGCCATCAACATCTGGTGGCCTCATCAGTATCCCCGCATATGACATATACGACACTGATGCTTCATGTGATTTTTTGCAGGTACTCAATGGTGTCCTCAATACGGTAGAACCAATAGATATAACTGTAGATTATGTATCAGATGTTCGTGTATTTTACAATTGCTATATAGACGCAGTAAATATAAATTGTGGCAATGGATCATACGTATCGTGTGACGTACAAGTATCATCTCAAGGGTGGGAATATAGTACTTATCCGACAGATATAGGTCAGACATACCCACAAAAATTGGTAACATCATATAGAACAGCAGTATCTGGATGCGATATAATTACTGACAACGTTTCCGAGTGGTCTATATCTATTAAGCGTAATAATGTTTATAAACATACGTGGGATGGTTATAGATCATTTAGTCATGTTGGCATTGGCGCTGTGGATGTTTCAGGTTCGATTACAACTATAGAAAGACAAGAGTTACGTGGTAGTGAATCAATTGACTTTCTTCTAGGTGAATCAATAGATAATGATGATATAGGGTTAAGAGTACACTCTGCTATCTGGGATGAAGATCCCACAGATCTTGATAATCATAGTAATCGAATAACGCAGAAGTTTAGTTTTACATCTGTTGGTGACTATGTTTACAGACCAATATACGTCATTACTGGTGATTGGGATGGATTAACATAATATCCTCCCAATACAAGATGGGAGGTGATATATGTTATGGGATATAGGAAGCAAGGTGATACATTCCGCGTTAACATAGATGTTCTTCAGACAAAAAGCGGCATATCAATTATACGTAGTGAATCACATAAGCATGATCTACTATCGCGTGGATATGATCAATCGCAGATAGTTACTGAATGGGCTGAGTTTTTACATTGGGACTATCAAACAAAACTAGAAATAGATATGCAGTCAACATTGTTTGATAGGACTAGTGGCACCCACTACATTAATCCTATACTTAGGAAGCATAATAAGTACAAATACCTACTGCGCGGTTGGAGTATCACAGAGGATGATGGGTCGCCGATTAATGTAAAGCTTAATCCCGAAGGAACTCAGTTAGACCTAACATTTGTGCGTGATAGTATAAATGGTCCACATGCTATAGACCCCATCATACTTGATGCGTTTATTGATAAAGCTGATATGGTATTGGAACTAGGTATGCGCGATTCTGATCTCGACAAACCAAACCCAAAAAAATAAGCCCAGGAGATCGTCATCGCTCATTTAAGAAGTATGCCGCAGGGTTTTATAGTAATCGCAAGAATAGTGGCATCGTTGATATGAGTGCTGACATATTAGAATTGTATGAGTTCGAGATAGCTAGAATACTATGGAAAGATCTGGGTATCTCCTGGGCTGACTTTCATAATATGGATCCACAGAAAGTAGAACGCATATTACTCGCACTACAAATACGTAGAGAGCTAAACCCAAATAGTGGGTCAGGCTGTCCATTTTCGTAAAGGAGAATCTTAGTCATGTCAAATCTTTCTAAATATAGAGTAGATACCAATAAGCGCATTCCTATAGTCATATATGTTGCTGTGAATGAAGACCATACAAGATCGAGTGTACTATCTCTTGAGGAATATGAGTCGTTTGTGCAGCGATATACACCAAATAATAAAGATGAAGGTACAGAATCTACTGACGATCTGAATATACAATTTGTACCGTCTGATTATACACGTGAAGAAGCTAAGATGGTAGCTACTAACGCTGAGCTCGATGCACTTATTAGTCAGGAATCGATAGTGAATAATCCCATACTTGGATACTACCATGATCCTTCAAGTGTCAGATTTGCAAAGATCAAGTATTTGCTCAAAGACTGGACAATCGACATGCCTCTCAAGCTTGTTACCTTGTTTGAAGTGGAACAGCTAGATGCATCTACAGTCAAGAATATAAGACGTAGCCTCCCTACTGCTATCCTTGCAAAAATACTTCAGACATACGATGAGAAAGTGCTGTCGTAATGCGTCTCCAACTACTATATTGCTGAGTGCCGCTCAGTACCAGGCGCTTAGTTAGTATAGTAATTAGTGGAGGATGCCGTGGCTGCACCTAGAGACGATCAATCTGAGAAAGTTGATATTGCAGTTTTAGGTGCTAAAATCGACGCTCTTACTGAAACTGTTACATATATGAGTAGTAGTATAGGACCATTACTTAGTAGATGTGGACAATGTCAGGATTTTATGTCACGTGCCGATAAACAATTATGGCATGCCGATAGTGGTGATAGTAGAATTGCTGATTGCGAAGGTAGTATTAAAGGACTTAAAATTCAGGTAAAAATCCTCAATTCGAAATTTTGGACAGTTGTTGCCGCGACAATAGCATTTGCATTCGGCGGGTGGTATTGGACATGGCAACAACTGGCGACACACATGATACAGCAATCCAGTAGTATTGTCGATATTATTAAAGGCAAACCTGGTCCGTAAACGCGTTTCTTGTTATTCCAAAAGCCCCATGGGTCTTATAAACCGTTCTTGATAAAAGAGGCACTCCTCTTTGGGCGGGAACGGTCGTCTCGGCCATTGTAGAAACCATGTTGACACCATCTATCCCTTTTCGTGCGTCTACACTTTTGAGGTAGGAATATCACTTTGACGTGAGAGGTGTACATTATGTGGTGGTGGCCATTGATACCAGCAAAACTATTAAAAGATAGCTATAGGAGAGATCAAGAAAAAGCCGTAGACAAGTGGATGCGCGATCATCCAGGTATTGATCCTCCAGATGGTATGTATGGGAAGGAATACCATAACCCATATCATGAAGAGCCTAATCAGACCGTCCATGGATATCCATCTAATGAAGATTCTGGTACTGGGTGTGGATGTGGATGCTGTCTCACGCAGACATTCTTTGAGATCATATTGGTAATTATATTCTTACTTATTATCCATTGGCTAATATCGACTGGACAGGCAATCATTGATGCTCCAGGTAGTGTGTATTAGACTTTCGTACATTAGTAGTAAACACTCCCCAACATTACACCTATTATATTCATAGATTACACTTCGAGAGGTATACCATCATGGCAAACATCATAGGAGAAAATTTAGCTGGCGCAGCTCTTTTAGCTGGTGCCGGTGCTAGCCCTGGTGCTATACTGGCAGATAGTGTTCTTGGTATAGCTACATCTATGCATGCAGTATCAGACGCTGCAAAAGGCATGTCAGGTGAAATGGGAAGTGCGCTTAATTTTGGTGCTATGCAAGCAAGCGTACTATCATATACAGTAAGCCTCTACAATTTGTCGAAAAACCTACATATCAGTGCACAAGAAGTCGATAGACTTAAAGTTAATGTCGTAAGTCTATCAAAATCAATGAATATACCACGTGCAGATATCATATCTATGCTTGACGGGCTATCCAGATCTGTGGCTGGAGTACGTCTTAATGTCAGAAGTCTTAATAATAAAGACCTTGACGACTATATGAATAAAATGGCGTATGTATTCAGAGATCAAGCTCCACAAATGATGGGTCAGTTCAATAAACTTATTGAGCAAATGCCTACAATGCAAGACGTATTTACTGGTAAAAGAGCCATGAGTGGACAGGACTTCATATCAGTAATGCGTCAATACAACTATGAAACTGCTGTATTGGTCCGTAGGTTTAATGAAGCAAAAGTAAAAGTTGATGATCCTGAATTTAAGAAACTACGTGAATTCCAAGATTTTCAGATGTCAGTAAAGCGTGATTTCAATGATGCGATTATAGACATGTCACTTGCATGGCAGAAGACAATAACTACATTTTTGGGTGACATGCGTAATGTTGGTGTCGCAATCGGGCAACTCTCTAGTAAACTTGGTGGTGGGGTAGGTACAGGTGGTGGGCATTTATTAGCATATGGTGGCATGACTGCCGCTGGACTTATGGCTGCAAGAAGAGTTGGGATGGCACCAGCATTGTCAGCCTTACCAGGATTATTAGTACCAGGACAACTTGGGGTCGCATTAGGTAGCATGAGAGGGCTTTTTGCAATACGAAATCCAAATGACCCATTTACCATGTTTGGTGGACGCTTAGGTACCGGTATGACTAGGGGTGAGTCTGGAGCTCAATTTATGAGGTCAATGGGTCCTGCATTACTAGCTGGGTTTGCTACATATATGGCAAATTCATATGTTATGCAAAATGCCAGAGAGAAACAAAAGCCATCTGTTGGTGGCGCTATTGCTGTTGGTGTAGGTGTTGGTACAACAACAGCGCTAGCATTTTCGTTCACTGGATATTGGGGGTTACTTATTGGGGCTATTAGCGGGCTAATAGCCGGAATAGTTAGTTTTAGAAGTCAAACTAAAGCTGCTGGCGATGCATTAAAAGAATTTAAACAGGGAATAGCTCACAAATATGCCCAATTGAATGAATTGGGTAGTAAGCCAATGCCAAAAGATCCACAAGGACAATTTGAGTGGTACAAATCGCAAATTGAGAAATTTCGTGAGATTGAAAGAGATAGCTATTCTAGTAAAACTAACGATTTTAAGGCGCGATATGAATCGGTTAAACATCAAATAACAGAAGAAGAAAGAGAGCGTATTAGTAAGGATCGTCCTCAACCTGGGTTCAGGCGCACTCAACCTGGAGATTTTCAACCTGTGCCACTAAAAATGGTAGGTGATAAAGATCCTGAACTCCTAAAAGCCGTAGCTGACCGCATGAAAAAAACTATCGCTGGTGCGGATATTAAGAATTATGAAAAATCATTCAATTCTATTCAAATGGATGATAAAGCTGCAGTAGCAGAAATGAATAAAAGGGGCAACCGTATTAGCATAGAAGGTTTTGATAAATCTCGTATGATGGTCGAATGGATACAAAACCTTAAAACTATTCTATACCCAACATTACAAAATCAATCTGAAGTAGCTTCTTCTATGTATGATATGGCTAGACGCGGTGGTGGCACATTTCAACTTGGTATGCCAGGTAAAGGTGAAGTTGGCGAAGGTGATTACAAGATGAAATGGGCTATTCCTGGTGGAGAGCGCACCATTGGTGGGGATTGGAAGGGTCAATCCGATGCTTTATCTGCCTCGGTTAAGATTGCAAAACAACAACTTGCATTACTGCGTGAGGAAGCCCATAAATTAAGTCCAGATGACGTTCAAGGACTTATGGAGATGAATACTCGTATTATGCATACGTCCATGAACATTGTGCAACTTGGTAAGGAAATTCGTAATCTTGAGCGCGAACAGAAAATGACTGAAAAGGTTGAGTTTCCACGTGCTGAGGCTCAATATAAACAATGGAAATCTGAAAATGCCCCACGTGACTGGGGTAAAGCGTTTGAAGATTACGGTTCCGGTAAAGGACCAGCACCATGGCAAGATATCGTTAAATACGGTAAGGAACAGTCAGCGATAAATCAAATAGAGCGTAATGATCTTCAAGATCGTATTAAGAACTGGAAAGAGTATGGATACAGTATTCAGGAAGTATTTCAGTTTAAGCAAAGATTATTGCAGATAGATAGAGAGGAAGCTGAGCTAAAGGCTCGTATTGCTCTCGTGCCATATGAGATGCGTTCGCAAAAGATTGGATTTGAGAAGGGTCTTTTGCAGGAACGCATTAGTACATCGGAAATATTTGGTGTCGATATACGCAAGCAAATCGACATGATTGATGAGGGTGTATCATTAACTACTCGTGATCTTAAGAATAATAAAGAGAAGCTTGAGGTAATGAAATCACAAGTGCATACTGCTGCTGAGGAATTTGCACTCAGACAGCAGATATATGCTGGTGAGCAGGACCTTATCAGAATAGAGAGACAAAAGATTGCCCTCCGATATCAAAATAATATGGATGTTGAACGGAATATATCTGAATTTAGACAAACTCAACTTAGAGTGATGCAAATTCAACATAGACCAGCAACCGAACAGATGCCAATTCTGTATGAACAGATCGATGATACGAATCGCCGTATGCACATGATCATGAATGTCATGAAAGAGATGGAGCAGAATGGTGCAAAGGGGTCATCGCAATGGCGAGATAGGGTTAAGGAACTTCGTGGGGAATATGAGGGTCTATACAATCAAATAGATTATGTTCGACAATCGTGGGCATCTATGATAACCGAACAAGGTATGCAGCTTGATGGTGGAACATATACTATGCCAGTTGGTGCGTCTAACTGGCAGATGTTAGGTTCCGGATTCTACCCATACAAACAATCTAGGGATGAATATGGCGGAGGTATCGGCTCATACACATCTATGCACAAGGGTTTCTATGATAAAGCTGTTAGCATGATGAAGGATAATGGAGTAACAGATACACTCAATGATTCGTTTAAGTATTTATTGAGTGGACAAGCATCTACAGCAAATATAGAGAAGAATTCTGCTGACAGGTTTAAAGAAGGTGTCGATAAATTTAGAGACGTTGTAGGACAAGCGTGGGGCATTAATGGTTATGTACAGCCTGGAAACACCGCATACTCTACAGATACCGCTAATGACATGTTTGGTCAGGACATAAACAATGTTATTCCTACTGAATCTGCGCCTATACCGTCGTCGGTACCTGGGTCTCAGGAAATAAGTGATAACCGTAATAGTGGATATACCTACAATGAACCCGATGTTCAGACTATAATAACGCTGCCTACACCTGATTTTCAAGAAATGCAGAATATTAGAAATCAAGGTGGCGAATTACAGATGCAACTTGCACCGGTAGGTCGGCAATCTAGTAATACACAACAGCATATGCCATCTGGGTCAAATTCCATAGACGTTCAGATAGGCTCCCAAAAGGTTGGCAAGCTTACACTCGATAGTGAGGCTATGAAAGCCTACTGGTATCAAGTGGCAGGTGGGACAGTGTAATGCCGTATTTTGAAACTGGGCGCACAGGCTCTATGTTCAGCTATGAATTTAATACTAGTTACTCACCAAATAAAACAATAACTTATTATGATGCTGGCCATGGTATAGTATGTAGGGTAACGCGTGGTATTGGTGGTAGGGGATACCTTAATTGTAACCTACTAAACTCATTATATAGCTCGGTAATAAATACAAACTACCTGAGCATACATACTAGTTATGAACATTACTTATATTACAATGGACTAAGTGATCATGATAAAAAAAGATTAGATGAGGATACTAGGGCATTATACGGTAGTGGTGGTGGAGGCACTATATATGAATCATGTACAATATCATTTCCTAATAAATATATAGCAGAGATTACTGATGGTTATGGTTCATATTGGACAGCACTAAAAGACTGGCAAGATCTAGTTATAAATTATATTAGCTGGTCTGAATATAATAGCAACGCTACGATTGGTATTCCGATACATGTTGCATTTGGAAGTGGTGTTACTAAATATATATTAACTATGAGTGGGCCAAAGCTCAAGGATATCGGTGGATCCAGTGTAAATCCATTTGTGGATGTTACTAGTATTTTAACACCAAAAGTAGATATAGGGGTAGATTGTGGTCAAGGAGTGTCGTTCTGTTTCTACGTAAATGGTATATATAGAGAACCATATGTTCATAAAGTCAATAGCGATGGAGATGGTCCAACTTTTTATGGTCCAGGTCTTCCAATTGGTGACCCTCCACCAAATCTAGATTATATACCAATCGGTGATTTTGCTGAAACACATTTATATAGATTTATAATCGGTGGTGAGACCATAACCATAGATATTGATGATTACCTCGGAAATTATGGTAGTAGTGCTACGGCTAACTTCTCATCATCTAATGTTTCATGGAATACTGCTGGTAAGACATACGAAATGGCTGGCATGGATAGTAATGCTAGAGTCATTGATGGTGTCATTTCTTGTGAAGCATATGCTCAGGATATACCACGCCAATATATATCGTGGGACAAGATAAATGGAACGCAAACGGGTACTGGTTGGTACCAATACAGTCGTTTTGTAAGGACCAATATTGAACATAATGGAATTGGTATAAATCTTAAATGGCCAGTAACCCCACCACCGTCGTATCAATATATTGGTGACCTTAAGAATATAGATGGTAGTACACCGGAAGCTACACCACATTACATTGATATTTTTGATAGTAAACACTGGCGTGGTAATATATCTCCAGTGTTTACTCCGGAACCATATTTCCAAATACACGTAGATAAAAGACCAAATTATCAGGGTCGTACGTTATCAGTAACACCAGGATTCTTAGTATATCGTGAAGATGATGATACATACAGATATGATGGTGTATTCCCTAACGATGTTGATCAAGTTGACTATAGTTGGGAACATAAGCCAGGGTGGTGTGTGTTAAAAAATGGTGTTTATGAACCACTAGGGAAACATACGTACGGATTAAAACTTCTAAATCCTGAACAATTTGATAACATGCCGTCAAATAAGGACGTACTTCTATCGTATCCTAAATCATTCCACATGTACGACCTCGAAGTTGATACTAGTGATATTACAATCGAAGATTTCTCAACTGGATGGTCAGGTGTTGACTGTGTAGTTGATTATACAAGTAGTGGTCTGTATGTGCATGATGTTGGTCCACATGGGTCAATACATAGAACTTTCGACCCCACATATATGCCACCACATAGATGGTGGCAGTTAGATGTTGATGCTACTGATGGGGCGTCATGTGTGTTATCAACTACTGATGTTGGATTAAAATATAAATGGCCACCACTAGTTGATAATAAAGAGAAAATGAAATGGGTTAATTCAACAGAATATCACCCATATTATACATATTACTCATCGATAAATGGCGATGTGTATAATTTTCCAGTTGATGGTGGTGGTACAATATATGAAGCGCATGCTCCAGTACTATGTACTGGAGACACACCAAAGGCATGGTATCTAGAATTTAGTGGTAGTGGTATTAATATAGATACGTATATGCCATCAAATCCTCCAGATGATATTGACTATATAACATCATTGATTGAGCAAATTAGACCTTTAAATAGATATGTGGAAGATGCTCCAGTATCAAATAATCTGCATGATCAGAATTGGCCTGGTGATTACCTACGATGGTCGTGGGGTATTGGACATATAAGCGGCATATTCTTCGATGGGCTCATCCCAGGCATGGAATATACTTTTAAGTCAATGGTGGCTAAATCTACTGGTGATATTAGTAAGTACGTTAATGGTACTGGTAGTACCGTGTCGAATAATAATGTCGTCATTGCTGGTTGTAGTAATATCGATTCGTCCGGTGTATACCATTACAACGATAATTACAATAATGCACCTGTGGATGTCAGCGGTGTGGCATATCCGATATCCACAGAATTTGATGATTTTGATATTAATAAATATATTATCGGTAGTAGAGACGTGGTGCCAATGCCTACAATATCAGTCTGTGTTGATGGTAGAAATTGGTGGGATTTTCATACATATATACCCGATACATCTGGTGTGTACGCGATTACATATCTTGATCGAAATGACTATGGCGATGGCATTAATTATGATCCCGTTTCATATTATATACCATATAGTGGCATAGTAACCTTTGATGATTATGATATACGTAGTATTGAAAACATAACAACACTACCAATATCGTCATTTGATATTAACCCATCAAATGGATCGTATCCTGAAGAAGCTTTAGGTAGTTACTATGATAGTTATCCAATCTCATATGATAACGCAAACTATATTGCACCGGTTGAAATGTGCATGGGGCCACATGATGCTTCCATAGATACAAGTATGAGTGTGTATGTAAGACCAAAATACTCATCGGCAACTGCCCATGCATTATATGGTGATGGCATATCTACAGGTGGGGTATTAAAGTTCTACTTCACACGCGTTGCACAGGGTAAGATATATGGGCACGCATACGACAATGGCGTAAACATGGATGATGGAAGCGTACTTACACCATCATTTAGTAGCGGATTGTTTGTTGAGAGTATCAGTGGTATATCAGTAGATAATTGGAGTAACTTCTTTATTCCAGTGTACCCAGATGATGCATTTGACGATTTTCTATACGATCCGAATATGGGACTATATAATCCAGACACTAGTGAATCCCTCACATACTACTCAGGAGTACATTATAGTAGTAGTGTTGGTAATACTGAAACGTTTAACTCTGGGCAGTATGAATTTGATAGGATACCAGCAGCATATGGCATTAGCTGTAATGGTAGAATTGTACAACCATTAGCTCACTTCGATAGGCACAATACTAGGATGGTTATTAACTTTAGACCTAGATTGTCAGGAATGTCTATTGATCATGTTAGGATTAATGGACGTAATGAGTTATATTACATCAATCAAGATGACGGACTATCTGTATGTATTATTGATGATCATGATAAAATAGAGGAAGATACAACCATAGCTGATACTAGTAGGTATATATCCCCAAATATTATGATTGATAGGTCTAACGGTAAATGCCTAATATACGTAGACTATGATACCAGAGAAGTGATATATTCATATAATACTTCCCACAACATAACAACTTGGCGTAATACTAATAAGAAGGTATTGTGCGAAGGGTACGATAGTGTTAGTGCAGTATATATACCTGATCGAGCTAAGATTGGGCTAATGCTATACAGTAAGAGTACTTATCAACTGTATTGGGGCACCATTTCTATTTCTGATCACAATATGGCCAATGGTATTGATAACCTAACCTTAGTGAGTGGTGATATACCTAAACATAAACCATCACTATGGTATAATTCTAAAGAAAATGTCATAATTGCTGTATATGCAAAAGTTGTAAATAAAGCTCCACACGATTTATACAAAATTATCAGTACTGACTGTGGTGTTACGTGGAGTACACCTGTACTAATTGGCACAACAGATCTTGCACCTGATATTGCCGTCGATACTAATAGTGGATCGATACATATTGCTGATGTTATTAGAAGTGATAATACGGTATGGTACGTGGATATGCCACGTAGTGAATATGGTGTAAATATTAATAGTAAAGTTCACACTCCAACCATGATGCACTCACCTTCTATACAGATATTACCATCAAATACAATATCTGTTGCCTACTATGATGATAAAGGAATTCCACACGTTAGCATTTCCACTAATGGTAGTTCATGGAGTACATAAGATATGAGTATAGTACGTTCTCTTCCATGCGTTGATGTCGGTTGGGCTAATCCAGCACAGGCATGCATCCGAAATGGTATGAGTAGGCACGATGCTGCCGGATCCATATGGAATGGCCTATCTATAGGTCGCGATGATGGTGGCTTCTTTGTGTCGTATGACAATGCATACTTTGATAGTTGTAACGACAAAGACATGACACGCGATTTTGAGTATGATCCGATTACTGGTGGTATGCATCTCAGATCGTATATACACGGATATGACAACACATTTAGCGGTATAGATTTACCATCAAATGCTGATGCTGATGATACTGTTATATGGGATGGTGATGGTACGTGGAAAAGTGTTATTGGTGATGGTGCACAATTCGCTCATATAATATCGTCTGATACTAATGATGATGCCCTATCCAGTAATAGATATAGGTATATATCCACAGATTATACTATTCAAGAGGGTGAATGGTTTGCATTGTCGATTAAAAGATTTGTGCCACAGCGTGGTGTAGATCCCGATAACACAGTAGTGTATGTATATTTCGGAGGAGTATCCGAATGGTGCATTGGATTATACCAAACAAAGGCACCGTCATTATTCCAGTTTAATGGAGATACTGGTATATACGATCAAGTCAGTGTTGGTCCATCCGATATGTTTAATGTTGGTATTACCGACACATTAGTGGTTCGTACGCTATGGGATACTATAGAGATATCAAATGGTCTTGATCATAGTAGGGAATCGACGTGGTTCCATAAGTGCACTGATTATAATTGGAATACAAATAATATGTACCCCGCTATTGAGGACGGATTAGATTATCCAGCTATCAATAGTAGCGTACCATATAAATTGATAATTGAACTGTATAACACTGACGCCATGATAGCACTATTACCTATAAGATTTGTTACTGGTGGACAAATCTTATCACCATATATACCACATGACTTTTCTCAATCAGACTTTGATATGAATGCAGACTGGGGTGTGTACTCATCTAATTGCGATGGTACTTTTTCAGCTAGTGGTACAAATGCGATGGTTGGAGATAAAACCTGTGTATACTATCAAGTGGATATGGGCATGTCAACATCTGGTATATATAGTCCGGTGTTTTGGGGAGTAAACCTACATAAAGGTCCTGAATTTATTGATATAGAATGGCCAGAGCTTCCATCACTTAGTGGCGCTGATGTTACAAGTCTAAATATTAGGGCTGATACCGAAGGATATAATGGTACAATAACATTTAGTAATCAAAACCCTGATGGTAAATTTACTGGACTATCTGGTGCAAAGCGTATATATGTAGACGCTGGATGGCATTTTGTTGATGAAGATACCGGCGAATATGCAGGATATGACACTGTGCGTATCTATACTGGTTGGATTTGGGAGCCAGAATATACACATAATGACTCTACTGCCGATGTTTCTTGGCAATTACTTGATGCTGCGGCGATACTGCGTGACACACCAGCTATAGCTATACCACCACTCGATGGAACATGCGAGTTGTGGGCTATATTGCAACTTGGATATCATGCTGGGTGCCAAGATGATCCATCAGATTTAGCACCAGGCTTATTAGCATGGCAAGACCAGGTAACTGGTCAGTATGCTACGATACGCGATCACTACGGCGTAGTTGACTCATTATGCTCTATTGGGAAATGTAATCATAAAATACTTCCGAGTATGTCGTGGACTGATAACCCAATGTACAAATTTGAAGACTCAGTTCCTATTTATGATTGCATGCAACAAATCCGCACATGGAGCATGTCATGGATGTTTATAAATAATTGGGGCAATCTCATATATCAGTCACCTGAGGATGATACTAATCCGCTATATAGGGATAATACAAATTCAAATGCGTACGATTGTACACTAACTGAGGATGCCGTTACTGATTATACTGAGCTACTTAAATCAATAACGGTAAAATATCCAACCAGTTTTGTTAAAAATGCAATAATGGTACAAGGATTGGATTTCCAGCACATCACTCCTATTATGTCTATAGTGAAGGCGAATTTATCGGATGCATCAGTATCTAATTATATGCCGTGGTATAGGTGGCACATAATGAAAAATGTGCAATTTATATCACCAGAGATTACTAGTAATATAGCACACAATATCTTCTCGCGTGCCACTAGGCCAAGACCTATGACTGGACTCTCCATAATTGGCGGTGTGTACTTTCCGTATTACATTGCCCGCATAGATACACCAATTACTAATGGTGCATATGATGGTATAGGAAGTGTAATTAGTGATCCTAGATTCCGCATCATTAGCATATCGTACGATTTATCTAATGCTGAATCTAAAGAATATACGCACAGTATTGATGGCGAATGGGTTGACCCCATATATTCGTATGATCCCATATATTAGGAGTGCGACATGAGACAGTATAAGATTTATGAGAAAAAATATAGTAAACAGGCTAATGAGGTTATTAACGGTACTATTGGGCATCGTACTGACCTATGTACCACCATAAACCGTACATATGGCAAAAAAATGACCGCTGCGAATTCTCAGACATATTTTAAGGGAAGTAGCTAATCTTCATGCGTATCTTTAAAATATATGAAAAAAGACGCATAGATAGTATGATAGATATCGTAAATAAATCCGTGTCGCTTGATACTGATTCTACTACTAGTATTAGTCAATCTCATAATGATGATATTACGGCTATCAATTCACAATTATTTTTTGTACCAATCCCAGTGGATATATTGCCTGGTACCGGTACTGGCATAGCGATCTGTGGCATAGCGATCTGTGGCAATAGTGGAGAGGTGTGTGGTCCATAATGTCATATAGTAATAAAACATTAAAACTAAAAATTCCAATTTGGTCTAATGGTGACCTTAGTAGTGAGTCTGAAGAACAAAGAATATCGAAAATTATAGACTCGCACTTATCTCTATCGATAAGGAGTATGTGTAATTTTACATCTAGCTCCAGTGCTATCATCGCCATGGGTAATTTATATTTTGGTGGCAATAGTGATGGTACCGCGATGAAAATACGTATACAATCGCTAGATGCTATAGCTGATGGTGTATACATATATAATTCTGTAGAAAGAGACGGATGGGAAATACCATTAAGTACCACTACGTATCTATATGCCAAGATAGTTGAGAGTTCTACACAATCTTCTACTACTAATGGGGATTGGTTAGGATATACAAATAATACCGGCAATGTTGTGCCTGGGTGTGTATTACTAGCAAAAGCTGTAGCGACATCAAATATGGTAGCGTTTAATAGTGTTGAGGATTCAGTTCCCAATATTAATTATACGCGTGGTATGGTATCACATAGACGAAAATCGATTATTGACCATCCACCTGGTTCAGTATATGGATGGCATCTATCAGATTTGACAGTTACTGGATCTAAGATTGCTGCTAATACTATTACAACTGACAAGATTGTTCCCAAGTCTATCAATATCACTACGTTAGCTGGAATTCAGGTGACCACGCCTACAAATGGTCAATCACTTGTATATGATGGTACACTGAAATTATTTAAAAATGCCACTCCACAGGGAATACAAGGTCCTCAGGGTGCTCAGGGTGATACTGGCATAGGACTTCGTGGTGGACAAGGCGAACAAGGTACACAGGGTACACAAGGTACACAGGGTACACAAGGTGTGCGTGGATACCAAGGGTACCAGGGATATCAAGGTGCACAGGGATACCAGGGTGTACGTGGACTTCAGGGATACCAGGGTGCGTACGGTGGTCCACAGGGTGTACAGGGTAGTATTGGAGTTCAAGGAAATGATGGTGTCCAGGGTCCACAAGGAAACGATGGTGTCCAGGGTCCACAAGGGACAAGTGGACCCCAAGGTATAAATGGTGACCAGGGGTATCAAGGCATCGATGGTCCTCAAGGTCCTCAGGGTTTACAAGGTGATCCTGGTGGTCCTCAGGGTTTACAAGGTGATCCTGGTGGTCCTCAGGGATTTCAGGGTGATCAGGGATTTCAGGGTGATCAGGGATTTCAGGGATTTCAGGGTGATCAAGGTGTACAGGGCAATCAAGGTGTACAGGGTGTACAAGGTAATAATGGATACCAAGGTAGCCAGGGCGTACAAGGTAGCCAGGGCGTACAAGGAGACTTTGGTGGGATTGGACCTCAGGGTCCGCAGGGTGAGCCTAATGGCCCCCAAGGTGCACAAGGTGATCAAGGCGACCAGGGTGCACAAGGCGACCAGGGTGCACAAGGCGACCAGGGGTATGTTGGACTACAAGGTGATCAGGGATTTCAGGGCACACAAGGTGATCAGGGATTTCAGGGAACACAAGGTGATCAGGGAACACAAGGTGATCAGGGATTTCAGGGTGATTCAATACAGGGTCCGCAGGGTGAGCCTAATGGCCCCCAAGGTGTACAGGGTGACCAAGGTGTACAGGGTGACCAAGGTGTTATTGGTCAGCAGGGAGAAACTGGTAATCAGGGCTACCAGGGTGTACAAGGTAATCAGGGCTACCAGGGTGTACAAGGTAATCAGGGCTATCAGGGATTGCGTGGTGTGCAAGGATATCAAGGGGTACAAGGATATCAAGGGTATCAAGGTACACAGGGCATTACAAATGGCATATCTGCTCTTGCGTGGTTTTTATAACCATATAGAAAATTAGATTAGGATAATACATTGATTAATTTAATTCATGGCAATACATTAGTGATAAAATTGGGTGGTAATGTGTCAGAAAATCAACCCCAATTTTCAACAACATATGGTGATAATAATGCAAGTGGGTTTACACCTGGCAGTATTTATGGCACATTGAATAATGCAACAGAAGTGGTTGCAGCAACAACACCTGTGGCTGGTACAGTTAGAATGATTAAGGATGTAAAAATTGTTAATCTAGATACTGATTCTGTCGTAGTGTATGTTGCTGTTGCGAATGGAAGTGATAGATATTGTATTTGTAATAATATCTCTATACCAACAGGTAACACACTAATTATTGGTGATTCTATTTACTTGGTACCATTGTCACAAGGAGCGGCTGGAGTACCTGGAGTACCTGGGGAGCCTGGAGCGGCTGGAGTACCTGGTGAACCTGGAGCGGCTGGAGCGGCTGGAGCAGATGGGCAATCACTCATATATAAAGGTGAATGGCTATCAGGCAGTGACTATGATTCTGGTGATTATGTAATTGCCGAATCTTCTACCGCTCTTGGTTATAATTCAATATACTTTTGCCAAGATATTTTAATTAACGATATTGTTGCACCGAAAGAAGACTCTACAAATTGGTTAGAATTTAGCGCACCGAGAGGTGCGAAAGGCGATACTGGTATACAGGGTATACAAGGTGAGCAGGGCATACAAGGCGTAGATGGAGAATCGCTTATATATAAAGGTGAATGGGTATACGGTGATTCATATGTTGTTGGTGATTATGTATTGGCGGAATCATCTGACTTTACTGGCATTAATAGTATATACTTTTGTCAGAATATAATAAACGAAGATATCAATGCACCTAAAGAAGACCCTACTAATTGGTTAGAATTCTCAGCACCACAAGGACCACAAGGAGAACAGGGTATTCAAGGAGAACAGGGTATTCAAGGTATACAAGGAGAACAGGGAATACAAGGCGTCGCTGGTACTGACGGAACAACCTACACGCCGACTGATAATATGCAAATTAGAGGTGTTCCATATGTTATTAATGGCGGTGGTGTAGCAATTACCACAGGTAGTAAGGGTTTTATTAGTATACCTTATGCTGGTACTATTACTGGTTGGACTATATTTGCAGATCAAAGCGGAAGTATAGTTGTGGATGTTCACGCTTCGACGTATGCTGGTTATCCGACAAATGCCACATTATTTGCAAGTGGTAAACCTACATTGTCTACTGCACAAAAAAATGAAGCAACTGGGTTATCAATCGCTGTATCGGCAGGGGATGTGCTTGAATTTATTGTTGATAGTTCGTCTACAGTTACAAGTGTAGTGGTAGGACTTATTATGATAATTAGTTAAGGATAAAATATTATGTCTTGGACAATAAGAACTGCAACAACGGGCTTAAAAGCCCCACCAACAGTCACTAGTTATAGTATTTCAAAACCAACCAATACAATACAAGGTGACTTAATGGTGTTATTTTTAAATGCGTCTGCTACGGCTGTATTAGATGCAATGAATATGACAGGTTGGCAGAATGTAGAGGCTAATACAACAAATTCTAATTATTTTAGAGTTTACTGGAAGTTAGCGGGGGCTAGTGAACCAACATCCTATACATGGACTGGGCTACCAACTGGGGTTCTGATAGGTGTGCTTGGTGCATTCCGTAAAAATACAGGTGAACCAGCATTTATTAAAGATGCAGGACAAAGCATATGGGCGGCGACTTCACCACAAACAGTTCCAGCACCTTCTTTAACTGCAATTACAGCAGATAGTTTAGTATTAACTGCGTTTACTTTTGTACAAGGACTTGGCGCTTGGACAATAGACTCAGTGCCAGCAGGTGAGACTTTACTCGGTACTGCGGCTATTTTAGGACGCGCTTTAACCACTAATTATGAGGTTCAAGCGGCGGCGGGTGCAACTGGTGTAAAAAATGAGGTAATTAACTATGGCAATAATATTGGTTATTATACTTACAGTTATACAGTTGCTTTTAACGCGGCAGGTTCAGCCGCAACGCCAACAGTTCAAGCATATCTAATATAAAGGACAATAATTATGATACAAAAAACACTTGCAACAAACTTTGGAATAGACGCTACTGTATGGAAAATAGGGTTAATAACGCCTGACTTTATCAGTAATACGCTCAATGTGCATCTTAATGGATATGCAGATGAAACTGCTATAGGCAATCATCAACCAATTAGAGAATATGATATAGTGATACCTGCTGGTAATTATCTAACTGAAGAAGAAGTTGAACAAGCATGTATACATGCTTGTGAAGAATTCCAGACAATAGCGGAGTAGTTATTCAATTGGCTTACTGCTATTTGAGATCTTATAATCCTATCGGAGGATTTTATGAAAGTATCAATTTTTACGCCAACTCATGACACTAGATATTTGTGTCAATTGTATGATAGTATTAAAGATCAACCATTTTATGAGTGGGTAATTCTTTATAATGGTGGAGCGAAGGTGATAGATTTTAATGATGATAGAATCAAACCTATCATCATTAATAATCATATTCCATATGTCGGTGCACTAAAGCACACAGCTTGTGAATATTGTTCTGGAGATATATTATTAGAAGTTGACCATGATGACTTACTAATGCCTAATGCAATATCTGAAGTTATACTTGCATTTGAACGTGATAGTAATGTAGGGTTTGTGTATTCAAATTGTGCAAATTTTCAAGGAAATATCAAAAGCGTAGATAGGTATAGCGAGGAATATGGATGGCGATACCGTAACGATACGTACTTTAAAGGCCATATAGTTGATGAAGTGGTGGCCTTTGATGCAACTCCATCATCAGTTAGTAGAATATGGTTTGCACCCAATCATTTACGCGCTTGGAGATCAGATATTTATTGGGCGGTCGGTGGGCATAATTCTGATATGAGAGTTCTAGATGATCAAGAGCTCATGTCAAGAACCTATTCTGCAACTATGTTCTACCATATAGATAAATGTCTATATTTGTATAGAATTCATGGCGACAATGTATGGCTACAAAATAATAGCGAAATACAAAATAATGTCATGCGAATCTATGATAAATATATCTACAGTCTATGTGAACAGTGGTCTAATAGTCACGGATTGTTAAAACTAGACCTTGGTGGAAGGTTTGATTGCCCAAATGGATGGAATAGTGTTGATCTCGAAGGTGCCGATACCATTGCCGATCTTAATACTAAATGGCCATTTGAAGATAATTCAGTTGGAGTTATAAGAGCCCACGACATATTTGAACACTTAAAAGATCCTATATTTACTATGGAGGAGATATATAGAGTATTAGTACCAGGTGGCTATCTTCTATCAATGACACCATCAACAGATGGTAGAGGTGCATTTCAAGACCCTACGCATTGTTCTTTTTGGAATGAAAACTCATTTCTATACTACACAAATAAAAACCAAGCTAAATACATAAACACACCAGTTAGATTTCAATCTATGAGGTTATATACTGGATTTCCTAGTGATTGGCATATAGAGAATAAAACACCATATGTCTACGCACACCTCATATCAATGAAAGATGGCCATAGACCTCCAGGTATTATTAATATATGATAGTAATAGGACCGATATCAAAATACAATAATGATTTTATGTTTGATGTTATTATGGATCCACCGTTGAATGTATCCTATTACTGTGGAATGATAAGTAATATTGTGTCCGCCATCCCAAATATTGGCGGACACAGGTGTATTAATGATGATAATTTACTTGTAATTGAAGAATTGTCATGTGGTATGGTCCCACATCTATTGGAACATGTAATAGTAGAATTACATAGACCATTCATGCATATTTGTGGTGCCGTCGGTGGGCTTACTGAGTGGGATTGGAGAGATGGACATAACTTTGGTACTTTTAAAATGTCTATATCTGCCATCAACAGATCATTTATACCGGTCGCAATACATAGTGGAATAGAGATTATTAATGCTAGTACGTGTGAATCAGCAGTTGAAGATATACGAGATATCATGATGAAATCTGAGAAAGTTGCGAAGATGATCTTAGCAAGCCCCATTTTGTGTTCAGATTAAATCTTTTATCGGTCCCGTTCTTATTGGGAAATGTGCCTGTCGAAAGACAATATATCAAATAAAGTGATGAGTATTAGATATCTGAGTTAAATCTTATTGATATAGATAGAATGATTCCGGACCGCGCTTACTCCTCTTTACTGCGAACTACTACAGCAATCTGAAGTGCCATCGGAGTCAGTTGGTATTTAAATATACAATCGTCACAAACTTAAGCACAGATTGGCACCACTCACGAATCTATGCACGTCTGCACTTTTGGAGGCGGAAGAAGTCTCACATTTGAATAGGAGGATAATCTAGGTGCCTATAACCAGGGAAGCAATTGCTCGTGCACAGCAGTCAATCCCGACGAACAGTTCCTATCTCAATGATTTCATACGAGAAGTCGATAGGGATATAGCGCCAGGTATTACTGCCAGATATGTTGGTAGGAATAGAATTATTGATAGTGATGATCTAAGACCATTATTCTTAGAACGCGTACTCGAAGTATTACCAACAGTTAATCTTGATCGTGGTGACCCAGTAAAATACTTAATATCACAGGCTAGAAGTAGATTTCTTGCGTTTGATATTGGGGTAAAGATAAAGGCTGGTACTGAACAGATATGCCGCGAATGTAGCCATAGACAACGGATTACATATACTGGTAATATGTATTCATGCCCACACCCATACAATGAATGTAACTATTGCGTATCGACATTTATTGCTGATGATAAAGGGGCGATGATAAAGAAGACTGTTCCCGCTCGTACACATCATAATGACGAACCCGCATGTAGAACTGCAAAGAGTCTTAATAGATTCTTTTATTGCATGAAGGACTATCGAGCGTACATAGACATGATAGTTGAAGATTGCACCACTTATAAAGGTTTTATAATCAACCGCATGATGCTTGCTGGAATAACTGAGGAAGATGCTGAAATCCAGTATGCAGAGAGAATGAAACGCACTCACATCGAATCAATGTACCATCTATACCTTCCAGATCGATGGGGAATCCATAGACATCTATTGACGCGTGTAAAACGTCTGACTGTTGGCCGTAAGCCAGTATGTAGATCGTGTGGTTCCACCCATGTAAGTACCATAGAAACATCAACATCTGATAATCTCCACGGTGATGATAGTGATTCATCACGTTCGATAGCGGAGGATATGACTCAATGCGTTGATACTGATCATTGGGTAGCTAATATCCTTGATGGTATGGAAAGTGATAAATTCATAATGACATTACATGGACGTGTAAAGGATGTAATGTCATTACTCATAGAAGGACTATGCCCTGCAGATATAGCAACTAAGCTTGATATTTCACGTACCGCAGTAAATACATATAAAAACCGTGGATTTAGAGCAGCACTAGACTTCTTTCACGATGAATGGTTACAAATTGTAGGTTTAAAAGATTTTAATAGAGCGTACGCTCGTTATGAGAATAAATGATGAGGTATCACTATGAGTTATGATATTGCTGAAGGCAAGACAAAAATACAATGTGCTGAACCTGGTTGTTTTTGGTGTACGGTATCTGAAAATGTCAAACCATGTCCATTCCATACCGGCTCTGGATGGAAGAAAGAAATAGATACAGAATGGAATGTATCTCCTAGAGGCGTGCCGTGGATACGTAAAGGAGTTCATATGATCCATCCAAGGGTTATGGAGCCTGGCAAATTTTGTGGATTCATATACTCTGATGGATCGAGCTCAAGCTTAATAGAAAGTGTAAATGATCTAGCAAATGTATCCGGTAAAACTAATGATGGTAAATGGGCTAGGGAGACTATTAAGTCTGTGTTTGCGTTATGTAGGGGTAGTATTGAATTACCTGTGGAAATTATTCATAAAGTTGATAGTAACACTGTTATACCTGAGGCTTCTGGCGATGAAGTGGTATGCCAGATATGCGGATTTAAAGGCAAATCACTCGTCACTCATCTAAATGCTGTACACGCCACGAAGTGCGCCCAATATAAAGAACAGTACCCTGGTGCAAAAATAGTTGCATTATCGCTATCGAATAAGTTCTCACAGACTGGAGGTAATAAGCCAGGAGCATTTACAATACCTAAAAAGAAGAAATGATTGTCCGTGAGTATAGGTCTTCTTAGACGTTCTGCGATATTGATATTTATAATTTTGATGTGATTGGCGAGGAGGATAATATGTCGAGAATTGGATTAGGCGATAAAGTAAGAGATATTATTACTGGGTTTACTGGTATAGTCACAGTGAGATCTGAATATCTCAATAAGTGCGTTCGGATGGGTGTTCAATCTCAAGAACTTAAAGATGGAGTACCAGTAGATACTTCGTTTTTTGATGAGGAGCAGCTTGAATTAATTGCCTCTGCAGAGGTAAAGATTACTAAAGTAAATAAGACTGGTGGTGATAGGGAAGTACCACGTCGTATGTCAGATCCCGTAAGACGTTAATAGGAGGATAGTTAGTATGATCACTAATAGGTGCGTAGATATCGTCGTCGGACTCGCATTTGGTTCTGAAGCAAAAGGAAAATTGTGTGAACATATTGCTGGGCAATATAATAATGGTGCTTTAGTGCGTACAGGATCGCCGAATGCTGGCCATTATGTCTATAGTAAAGATGGAAAGAAGAAGCTTGCTTTTCAAACCATTCCATGCGGGTCTATAGCGGCACCAAAAGCACAGCTCGTAATTGGTGCTGGTGCTATGATTATTCCAACCGTACTAGATCGGGAAATCGGTTGGCTGAAGGAAGAAAAGGTATGGGATGATGGTAGACTCGTCATTGATCCAAATGCCATTCTGATTGAGCAGAAACATATTGATGCTGAGCATGGAAAAGATGGTAGTAAAGATCTGTTCGAAGCTATTGGTAGTACACGTGAAGGGTGTGGTGCGGCTCTCATTGATAGGATTAAAAGGCAGGGTGATGTGACCTTAGCCAAAGATGTGAGTTATCTTAAACCCTACATCGGCGATACATGCATGATACTCAATAATATGGTAAACAATGGATTTCCCGTTATGCTCGAAGGAACTCAGGGAATGGCTTTATCGATGTACCATGGTTTATATCCAAAAACTACGTCCAGAGATACAAACGCAGCAAACTGGCTTGCAGAAGCTGGACTATCACCAATGTCCGTACGTAGTATATATGGTGTTATGAGAACATATCCAATTAGGGTTGCTGGCAACAGTGGACCATTTGGGTATGAAGACGAGAATGTTCAGGAACTCACGTGGGAAGAAATTCAGACTCGTAGTGGATCGTCTAAGCCTGTTATTGAAATGACGACTGTTACGAAGAGAGTTAGAAGAGTTGGTGAGATTAGTCCTAAATTGTTTAGAAAAGCCCTTGCTATTAATCGACCAGGATCGATAATGGTCACGTTCATAGATTATATCGCCGCGATTGACTATGGTAAAAATGCTTGGGAAGGTCTGTCCCAGGTTAGTAAAGAATGGGTGGCCAAATTCGCTGCAGAATATGATTTATTTGATTCTATTGGGTGGCTAAGTACGGGTCCACGCCCAGAACATATAATCACTATGCATCCAGGTAAACTTAGAGAGTTTGCATTCAAATCCGGCATACTATCGCCTGAATCATCATCGAAGCCTGGATATAAGAGGGACTTCGAACCGGCCTATCAAAGCAAGTACTGATATCTACGGGGCCAACGTCGGTTTGCATGTTCGTTGGCTCTGGGTTTATACATAGTTCAGACAAAATTCAAATTCCTGAAGGGAGATTACGAATGTCTTTTAATGACGTAAACGGAGTCGGTGGGAGCGGTAAGCTTCTGCAATTCAAAGCTGGAGAGTCTCATAGAGTGAGATTGCTCTTTGTACCAGGCCATCCGAAGTTTGGTGACCTGTGTAGCTGGTGGGGTCATTCGCTGTATGAATATAACCCACAAGGTGAAAATGGTAGGGGACAGTGGAGAGGCTACGAGAAGTGCCTTGGCCAGGGTCTTTGCCCAATGTGCGTGAATAGACAGAGATTTCCTTCTGCAATGAGACATGCATGTAACGTGCTAGTCCTCGATACACCTAAACCTGAGCATAAGGTTCTTGTTGGTGGTACGCAGATTTGGAATCCGATTGGTGCTATTTACACAGCGTATAATAAAGATGTGTCCTGTGTGGATTTCATTATCACAAGGCCACAGGCTAAAGGTGGACAGTATACTGTCATTCCTATGGCTAATCAGGCTCCGATTCAGTTCAATGAAGCAGACCTCATTGATATTGATGCCGTAGATGAACTCCAGGCTAAAAGCATGGAACAGATTCAAATGCTAATCCAACAGCTTAATATGCCAGTTGGTAATATGGGTGGAATGGCTGCTCCCCCACAGCAGTTCGGTATGCAAACACAACAGCCACAGCAGTTCGGTGCACCGGCTCCGATGCAGTCATACGGACAGCCACAGCAGTTCGGTGCACCACAACCAGGACAGCAGTTCGGGGCACCTGCTCCGATGCCAATGCAGTCCTACGGACCACCACCTGCGATGCCTAACGGCCAGTTTGGTCAGTCCGGACCAGTTGGTGATATGGGCACTCCTGGACCATCAGAAATCAGGATAAACCCGAATGAGGCGGTAGCTATTGTATGCCCAACGGGAAAGTACCCTGGGAAGACGGTCGGGGATATAGTGTCAATGGACCGACAGTACGCGACAGAGTTCAGTACAGGTCTTCCTGCTGGCCTGCTAAAGAGTGCGTTTGATATGGCACTTGTCAACATGACGTCTGTACCGACAGCAACCGTTCATCCTCCTCAGGCACCGGTTGATGAGAGGGTAGTAATCGGTACTGCAGTTGCTGATAAGCTTCGTAAACTTGATACTGGCAGTAATTTTGCAGAGCTGGCGTCTTACATCAAGGATGCTAGCAATGGAAGAACAGCCGATATCAATATGCTTACGGTTGAAGAGCTAAGATTGCTTGATACTAAGCTAACTAGCATTGTAGCTTAACGACTAGTCAGACGCGGGAATGTGGGGTGCCGGTGCATGTGGTACCCCCACATCCATTAATATCGGAGGTAATCCCCCAACATGGCAGGTCCCCTTACTGATTTTATAACATCCCAGAGTAAAAAACACCCAGGTAGAGTTGGTACAGAGGTCCCACCACCTGGAGAAGTTATATCCACAGGAATACCAGCACTCGATAAAGCTATCAAGCTTGGTGGTGCACCGCGTGGCATTATTGTAGAGATATTTGGAGATGAGGCTGTCGGAAAATCAGCTTTAGCTATGGTATGGGGTGCGTCTATACAGAAAAATGTTTGTGGTAACGTTCTGTGGATAGATATGGAACGTAGATTCTGGGGTGCATTCGCATTGATGCTAGGAATGGATCCGGATCGACTTGTATATGCACGTCCGATGGTTGGTGAAGAGGCATTACAGATACTTGAAGATGCTATCGATGCGGATATTTTCGATTTTATCGTTCTAGATAGTGTAGCTGCTCTTGTAACAGAAGATGAAGCTAAGGGTGATATTGGTGATACCCACATCGCACCAACTTCGAAACTTATGGCTGAGGCACTAAGGAAGATTGGTCCGAAGGTTGCCGAAAAGAAGTGTATAGTAGTATTTATCAACCAGAAGCGTTCTAAGCCAATGGTTATGTTCGGTAAAAATGAAGATACAGCCGGTGGAAGGGCTCTCAAATTCTGGGCATCGCTTAGACTAGAACTAAAAAGACTTGAACAGATCAAATTGGGCGATGATGTTGTAGGTCACAGAGTTAGAGTTATTGTTGAGAAATCATCAGTTGCTCCACCGTATGGCAAGGGTGAGTATGACTTTAGATTTGATTCTGGTATAGATATAATTGGTAATCTAATCGAAGAGGCAATCTCGCTTAATATTATAACGCAAGTGTCGTCGTGGTTTTACCTTGCTAACACTGACAAAAAGTGGAATGGTAAGAAGGCTATAGATGTTGCGTTAAGATCAGATCCAGTGTTTTGTCAGCATATTATGGATTTAATAGCCGTTGTAAGACAGAAAGCTGGTATGCCAAGTGAGATCAAAGAAGGTGACTCTGGAGAACACAATACTAACTCCAGCGGAACAGACGAAGGCTCTTGATAAATATAAGTTAGTGCTTGATACGCTTACAGATACTGCGAAAGCCGATATACTAGAAAAGGCACGTGTTGACAAATTTGAGCGTATAAAGCGAAACCGTAGAAACCGCGCACGTGGTAAGGCAAATGAAAAAGCATTTGCTAAGGCTACAGGTTCTGATCGAGTACCATACTCCGGTAGTAGTAAAGAGTTCGGTAAAGGTGATATTGTTAGTAACAAATTACTTGGTGAGTGTAAAGATATTACTCCACATAGTGTAGTGCAGAAGAATATTGTGTTACCAAGAAAAGATTTAGACGATATAATAAGAGATGCAGGCGAGTGTAGCCCGCCTAAGATTCCGTGGATGGGTTTTCATATCAAGGGAGATACTAATAGATTTGTTGTTATGCAAATGTCCGATTGGGTAACGATGTGTAAAATGGCTGGACTATTAGATGGTAAGTAAAGAACAGCGTAAAGTTATGAATGCTGAGTATCGCCAGTCACATCCAGATGTCATTAAATCTATAAAACGTAGATACAGAGAGAAAGCCCGCATATTGATTATTGAGCATTATGGTGGTAAATGTTCATGTTGTGGTATCAGTAATATTGATTTCCTAACTTTAGATCATATTGATGGTGGTGGTAAAGCACATCTTAGGGAAGCTGGAAATACTCATGCTTTGTATCGTCAGATAGTCCGTGATGGATATCCAACTTGTTATAGATTATTGTGTTGGAATTGTAACTCTGGGAGATCTATTAATAGTGGGCAATGTCCTCATAATGGCATAGTTGAGTCTAGCAATTACTATACGAAATACTCACGTCGTTTGAAGTACGACGCCATATCTCATTATGGAAGCGAATGCGTAGTCTGTCATGAGACTAATCTATTGTTTTTAACAATAGACCACTCATATAAAGATGGTATTATACACTCTAATATTAATGGTAAGCGTGGTGGTGAGAAGTTTTATCGATGGTTGCGCAATAATGGATACCCAGATAATTTAGGATTAAGAGTGCTTTGTTGGAACTGTAACTGTTCAGAGGGCGTTCATAGAAACCGCGCTGGATATGTTACAGATAAATCTGAGTAGGGAGTGTCAGAATGAATAAGAACCTTGCTACTGCTGTTGGTGAATCAATAGAATATCTGCAGAAATTAGTTAATGGAACAATACCGACATCTGATCAAGATCGACTTAATGCTGCATCGATGATACTGCAATACGCTAAGTTTATCGAAAACCAATGATTTAGTTATATTGGTGTGGTAGCTTATTATACCATGAAGCCGTACCCAATGCGTAGAGTTAGGAGGTCATTCCTCTTCCTCTTTATAGTATGGGTACGGCTTTAATTTTGTATGGAGTATGCCATGAAGATAACGATACAGAAATATGATGATAATAAATCGATAGTAATGCTCGATTCAAGTGAAAAGACTTTACATTTGATTGACCAGTTAGTGATGATGGCTATCGGTTTTGTAGCGAAGCCGATGGTTGATATGGGTCCAAGCGATATGTGGGGAGTAGTTTATGATAATATTCACGACAATGTTATTAATGAGACTATAAAGAAATTTGGTTGGGACGTAGATGTTATTGTGAAGGTATTCCGTGGCGATAATATAGCTGACGATGTTATGTCATGGTTAAAGGATATCTAATAATGCCGTATGAAATGCATAATAAGGAATATAACGATTTTATAAAGTCAATCCTTAGTCGCAATAATAGGCCAGATATGGTATTTCTTGATCCACCATTCAATTTAGACGTACAGTATGGTGATAGTGTCAATGACAGTATAGATAATGGGATATACTTATCAAAACTCTATCGTTGGGTTGAAGATGCTGCTGTTGCTGTGAAGCCAGGTGGATGGATCATACTACATCACATGCCATATGAGACTATGATGGCTGGTGCGCAGATATGCACAAATCATTGGATAGAGTTCGCACATTGGATAGCTTGGGATGCACCTAGTGGGGCTCGACCCAAAAAGTATGGTCTATATCCTAGGCATTATGCGTTCTTAGTCCTTAGAAAGCGTAGGATGCCGAATGATAGGTTCAGTGAATATGAGTCGACGTTTCATCGCATACGTGAACCCCATGTAGTATGTAGACATTGTAAGAAGTATCTATCTGATTATGGTGGTAAAGAGGATAAGAGGAATCCTGGTGGTAGATTGATCTCCGATATATGTAGTACCATATCTAGATCATTTCATAAGAAGGGGAGCCCTCGTCTTGGCCTAAACCAGTTACCAATTGAGATATGTAGAAGGTTAGTTCTTACATATACAGACCCTGGACAGACCATAATAGATCCATTTTGTGGTACTGCTAGTATGGGTATAGCTTCGTTACAAGAGGGGAGAAACTATACAGGAAATGACTTAGTAGAGGCTACATATAAAAACGCGATTATAAATCTAGATTTATATGGCGTATGATTTGGAGGGTACAGATATGTCAATAGAAATATCAGTGTACAATGTTGAGAGCGTGTCCTATGAGGAACTATTTGAATCGATAGAACCATATCATAGAATGTCTGTACCCTCAGTAGTGCCTGGTGATGAAGTAGATAAAATGTTTATGGTGTTACCATCATATTACTCATATGTTGTTGGTTTGTGGTCTAGACTTGATCATTCGGTACGTGATCATGGTAGTAAAGATCAAATTACAAAACGTGATTACTTAAGAGAAGTAATGCACTCCATAAAGTTTTTATACGATGTTACGTCGAGGCGCGGTAGTTTACGCGAACCAGAGCTATCAATGACTGGTTCTAAGAAATGGGGAAACCAGTAATGAAAATAGATGTAAGGTCTGCGTATAGTAAAATAATTATTGAAGAGTGCGATTACGACCCAATAAATGCTGTAGGCCATGCGTGCTCAGTGTGCTCATATAAGGATCCTGGGTTTAAACATAGGTCTAAATGGGCACAAAAGAATATGTCGGGCATTGTATCAGTTTTTAACTCTGACACATATGAATTTCCAACAGGACTTGTCGATAGAGTAAAATGGGCTATATCTAAGGCTAGACCAGATATTAAGATTGATATTATTGACCATCGTATTCAGAAGGGGTATGAGGATAAGTTCGATTGGACACCCAATAGAGATCCTAGAGATTATCAGAAGGCCGCGTGTCAAGCAATACTTGAGAAGAAATGTGGCGTGATATGTCTCCCTACTGGGTCTGGTAAGACACTACTTGCCGCTCACGCCATAGCTGAAATGGGTGTTCCATCAGTGTTTCTGGTACATAATATAGAGCTCTTATATCAGACATATGAATCATTTAAGGAGTATTTACCGAGTACCGGTATTGGAATAGTTGGTGATACTGTATTTGAACCTAATGTGGTGACTGTTGCGACATTGCAGACTATTGGTAAGATCATGAGTTCAAAGGACGATTATCGGACAAATGACCTTAAGAATATGATTAAAAACACGAGAGTCGTGTTTTGCGATGAAATGCACCACCTACGAGCCCAGACAGTTTTCGATACCTTCGGAGCCTTTTCCGAGGCCGACGTACGCGTAGGTTTATCAGTTCATAGCGAATCGTATGTAGAGCTTATTGGTGGTCCTTTTGGGACTGGACAACATTGTAAAATCGCAGATGCTTTCTATATTGCTTCTTGTACTGACATGGCATCACATATAACATCTGATGGATATGAGATTATAGATGTATCTGGTCAGGGCATAATGTCACGTGGTTGGACTGGTGATAAGTTTGCATGGAAACCTATCAAAAATTTTATTAGGCATGTACCGGCATCTAGTGAGCTACCAGGTGTACGTGTATACGGAACTTGGCTAAATACGACGAATGATCATTCCATATATAAGATAGTACCTGGTGGTAGAAATATTGGAGATACCAAACATCAGGTTATAGTGTCTGAAGCATCAGCCCAGGATTTGATTATTGGTGATGTATTAATTGGAGATGATGGAATAGATTGGTGTGATCGTGGTATTGATATGATCGACGCGTCAGATAGAGCTGATGACTCAGGAACCCTAGTATGTGTTGATTTGACGAGTACTAATCGTCGAGCATTAAATTTGGACCCAAAAGCATGGTTTAGGTTTAGGAATCGTGGTCAGTATGGACACTATTTGTCGTTAAGTATATATAAACAACATAAAAATATATTGCCAAAACCAACTAGGATCTATTCTGGTAATTCACATGGTGGGTGGGTGGATGCGTACATTCCAACTGTAGATTTAGCATATATTATGGGCTATTTTATTGGAGATGGTTGGATAGATACAAATCAATTGTGTTTTTCGATATGTAGTGAAGATGTTGATGCATTTATCAGTAAAGTGAATAGTATGTCATGGCTACATTGTAATCTAACACTTGATAAACGAGATGGATCTACCCAGGTAGAGATAAATAGTGCTATATTAGTCGATATATTCCAATCGTATTTTGGTAAGGTAAACCATTTAACGAAGCATATACCAGGTGAGTGTCTTTTTTCATGGTCATATCAGTCTAGACGTCAATTATTAAATGGATTAATAGATTCTGATGGTCATAGTGCAGAAAGATCGAGAAATCGCAAAAGGTGTTATTACACCACGACATCCTATAAGTTAGTTATGGATATTCTGTGTTTGCTTCGTAGTATAGGTGTTTCGGGATCTACATCACCAAAATCCGGACCACGTGATGGTGGAACTGTGTATGGTAGGAAAATTATCGGTAAACATCCGTCATATATAGTAACATGGTCTACTAATGCTATGAATGGTAAGAATAATGGTCGTAGCGGTACAAGATCAAAATATTGCCATAGTAACTACTCATTTAATGAGGTGCAAATCAAGGATACTGGACTATCAGTATTTGATAGTATCGACTATGTATATGATTTAGAAATGGATGGGCATCCATCGTTTGTGGCTAATGGGGTATTAGTACATAACTCAGCGACGCCTTACCGTGACGATGACACAGACCTGCTTATTGAAGCGGCTCTTCCGAGGATGCTGTATATGGCACGTCCAAAAGAGATTATAGATGCTGGAATATTGGTCCCGCCCATTATCAGGTGCGAGAAATTTGATCATTCTAAAAATATTATTAAGGTTATATGCCCAACTAAGGTCGGTAAGGGCAAATGTGGTAATGTAATCGAATTCTCAGCATCGTTCGTAGGCCACAAAGGTTATTGTCCAAAATGTCGTAAGGAAATTGACATATCATATAACGATGTCTATAGACAACTCATTATAGACAATGCAGAACGTAACCAAATGATAGCCGATAGTGTAATACGTGCTATGGATAGTGGATCTACTGTAGCTATAGCTATTAGTAAAGTGGAGCATGGTAAAAATTTACTACCCCTAATACCTGGTGCTATCTTGCTTATTAGTAGTGATAGTAAAGGCGATAGAAAACGTGCATTTACTAAACTTAAGAGCCGTGAGCTTAAATGCATGATAACTACACTCATTAATGAGGGTGTTGATGTTCCTAGTTTAGACTTAATTGTGGTGGTTGATGGTGCTGAGCGTGGCATGTATATACAGCGTGTTGGTCGTGTCATGAGGAAAGATCCAAATAGACCTGATAAGAAGAATGGTCTTGTTCTTGACATTGCCGATATGAATTGTAGGTATCTATCGAAGCATCATAGAAATAGGGTAAAATACGCGACTGATGAAGGGTATGAGGTACTATCACTGTGAGTGAGCTAACATTTCGAGAATTACAGAGAAATCAAAAGGAGTGGTCTGATAGGAATTTTGGTGAGCAAGTGCCGTATCACTGTCTACTTGGAGCCGTAGAGGAAATAGGTGAATTAGCACACGCGCATCTAAAGAGTGTTCAGGGTATACGTGGCATGACAAGAGAGACATATCTATCAAAGGCTAGAGACGCTGTTGCTGATGTTATAGTATTTCTAGCTGGGTATTGTAGTGCCGAGGGCATAGATTTGCAGGACGCGATTACCGAAGTATCAACAGAGGTATTTAAGCGTGATTGGGCTAGTGATCCAGACAAGGGTGGTATGGGAGCTGGCTCTACATCTGCTCAGGATGATAAGCATGCTTTAGAGTCAAGCTTGACATAGACTTCTTTGGGCATATCCGTTTTATAGTGATCACGCAATTAGCTTGTTCGATGTACAACTCATGTAGCCCTGTAGGGGCGGAAACGGAGTTATCGGTATGGCAAATATAGTGGAAGAGCGTCATTTTAATAAGGCAGATGTTAGTGAAAACAATAATAAGTTTTGGTCTATTTATTTATATGACGACGGTGCAGTAGAAACTCACTGGGGCCGTGTCGGATATAGTGGCCAAAGAAAAGTCATTGGCCATGGCAAAGGTTTCTATGACCAAAAGGTCATTGAGAAGGGATCCCATGGTTACAAGGCGACGCAAACTATACGGGGTACCTCTACGGAGAGCGGTAAAACAGTTACGTCAGGAAGACTGGCGCAAGTGGCAACAGGACAGATACAAACAGATAATAACGAAACCAGAGATTTGGTTTCGTATCTTGTCAGTGTAAATCGACATAACATCCTCTCCAATACCACAATACAGTACGATGAAAGCCGTGGCACATATTCTACACCGCTTGGAGTAGTTACGGCAGAGGCTATTTCATGTGCCAGATTATTACTTGATAGTATAAGTAAATATGTGATAGTCAATGATTATGAATCACCTTCGTTCATAGATTCTGTTAACGAGTACCTACAACTTATCCCACAGAATATAGGTATGAGGAAACCCAATCTTAAGTACCTATATCCAAATATTGATGCTATTCAAAAGCAAAATAGTATTTTAGATTCTCTTGAGTCATCTGTTCAGATGGTAGTATCTAGTGGTAATGAACCTAATGAAGAGCCAAAATTATTTGAGGTATCATTAAGTTTAGTTACTGACAAGAGTGTTATCGATCGTATAACAAAGCTCTATGTATCTACCCAACAAAGTATGCATTCAAGCTCTAGACTTCGTCCACATAAGGTATTTAAGGTTGAGATAGCATCCATGTCGAATGCTTTTGCCAATTATGGAGCAAATCTACCTAATATATGGGATGGATGGCATGGTACTAGGTCTGGAAATCTATTAAGTATTATGCAAAAAGGTTTTATTATCCCACCAAGTAATGCTCCATATTGTACTGGGCGTATGTTTGGCAATGGCATATATACATCAGACCAATCAACCAAAGCGTTGAATTACTCAGATGGGTATTGGTCTGGTACTAGAAGTAGCTCATGCTATATGTTCCTTTGTGATGTGGCAATGGGCAAATATTACGTACCAAATAACTATGGCGAGAATCTACCAAAGAGTGGGCATGACTCCACTTTTGCGAAAGCAAATAAGTCTGGAGTAATGAACAATGAGTGGATTGTGTATAGAACTGATCAGATAAATCCAAAATACCTGATTGAGTTCACAGATGGAGGGAGATAATATGAACGCATCATTAGAGGTTGCAATAAGGGATACAGTAGTTGACTATGTTTCAAGCGGAATAGTGTTTACCGCCTACGACGTTACTATAAAGGTACGTGGTGATGGGCTATGGGCTCCACATAGTGATGTTAGACCGATTGTTATATCTATGTGGAATAATGGCGAGATGACCAAAGATTATTTGCAGACTATGGGTAATATGTCTGGTACTGACATTGGGGTACTTGTATATCATCCGATTGGCAAGAGTGTGGCTGATCATCCAGGTGGAATGATAGTAGAAGAGAACCCGTCTTTAGGACTTGCGATGTATTGCTCATCACCAGCGACCATTCCGAATTCGATAGCACCCAAGAAGCCTAGACGCAGTAGAGGACCAAATACTACGAAGAGGCATAATGATGGATGGCATAGTGTAGCCGGTAATGATGGAGTATTAACAATACCGGTAATGGTCACGAATAAAGTATTTGATATTGGACAGATAGCGTGGGCTATGTTTTATAAAAATAGTGTTACTATCGTAGGTTCACACTCTCAGTGTGATTCGTCGTATGTGCATAGAACTAAGCATTCAAAAGTAGATATGAACGGTAATATCAAGTTTGGAGTAAAGAAGCTCAATCTTATTGGAGCCGAATATGTGTGGGAAGTTGTCGTACCTTCAGTCGGACAACCGATGATCATTGGCCGCATGATCAAATCTGCTTAGAATGTCACCTGTCTTTAGATTTATATACAACATAGGAGGAGAATTAAATGTCAAGTGGTAGAGGAATCCCTATCGGTGGAAATATACCGATCGTAGGAGAGGATCCGATTAAGAGGTTTGCGCGTGATGCTGGATATGCTGCATTTGTACTCATTGGTGTGAAAGTTGACCCAGATACTCACCAGCCTAGATATGAGTACGTACCATTCGGCGCAGATACTATGCTGCAGATGGGTCTTGTTGAGTATGGGAAGATGATGGCATCTGCACCAATTACCGAGAGACAGACGCTAGGACTGCTCCAGGCTGTTATGGCAGTAGATGATGGAGGTCATCAGTGCGCATGTAGTAATGCAAAATCTGAAGAATCCAATGATACAGTACCACCTGTCCAGATAGTCGATGGTGGTGTGGAGGAATAAATGATTAGTGAGCGTCCAATGACATACGGTGGAAGGACGCTTATTGCGCATCATAGAAGTATATGTGAGTCTACAGGGGTGACCGCTCAGTGCACCCCTGTAGATTTGTGTCATGCTGATTTGATGGCGTATAACTATCCTGTCAAAGCCGTAATGGAATTGATGTCGAAATGGTCAACCCCAAAGAGTATTGATAAAGTCGCCACTGGAATAGTGTATTTCTACCCAGGATTAGTGAACTACCTCAAGAATAATGCTAGATACTCAGATGTCATATATAATGAAGAATTTCAGAATATATATAACTCAATAACCACAAACCTGATGATGTCGGATTTCGATTCATCGCAATTTACATCACTCTGGCAAATGTTTACTATGAAGCCATCGAATGAGCAGATATCGTACGCTATCGAGCAATCTATATCTGCTGGAGCCAGACATATTACATATGCCTTGCGTGTATTGCAGTCAGACTTTACTAGTATTGCTAGCGATAAGGCTAGTGCTGAGCATGCAACAGCTAATGTTATGAAGAGAACGATTAATATCGCTGTCCCAGGTGTACAATGCGAGAAAGTTAATGCTAACAAGAATATGTATGAATGGGATATGATGATGGGATTAGGAGTGAACAATGACAATAGATGAAATTATCTCAGACTTTAGTAAGGAAATCGAGAATTGTGATAGTACCGAATCAAACTCCATCGACATAGCATATGATGTACATACTGATGTGCTAATACAGCTAGTGCAGACTGTCCTGGCGTCGTGTCTACCAATAGCTATACATATTGATGCACCCTCTGGTGGTGGTAGTGTTGGCGTCAGCCTCATGTATAAACCATGGTATCGTAAGCCATATGCTATCAATACTAGTTTTGATGGTGATGCGCGTAGGTTGCCTGGATTATATATTAAAAAGACTGTGGAGGGGTGATAATGGAAGGTTATAGACCGGACACAGTAAAATTTCTAAATCTAGTAGGACAAATGCAGGACTGTAACGAGTGCCCACTTAGGGCACTGTCTCCAGTACCAGTAATGCCACGTGGATCAATACACAGTAAGCTTGTAATTATAGGATTGTGTCCAGGTGCCGAGGAAGTAACTAGTGGTAATATACTCGCTGGACCTGGTGGTGACATATTTAATGAGATACTTACGGAGCTAGGTATAGATGATGAGCATGTATTTATTACCAATACCGTACTATGTAGACCCCACGATGGAGACACTGACTGTGATCCAAATAAGGAGGAGTCTGTAAGCTGCTCTACCTACCTATCGCAGCAATTAGATATAATAAGACCGACAGTTATAATGACGCTTGGTGTGTCTGCGTACCATAGTGTCGTTGGTAAAAGACCATCGAGTATGACTGCCGTACGTGGCACCACAAATCAGATCAAGTTTGAGTGGGGATCAGCTATACTAGTACCAACGTTCCATCAGTCGTATTTGCATCGTATGGCTGAATATAAGCAGTTCAAGTTTCTGCGCGATGCTATTAAGAGTGACATACAAAAAGCGTTCTCATTAACAAATATGTAGGGGCAATAAATGGGAAAATTAAGAGTTCGTGACCCACAAGGTCTAATCCAGTTCATATCAAATGCTGTTCCACTATCAGATGCAATTGGTAGATATATAGTCTTAGAGAAGGCAGGATCCGTAAGTAGGTGCTGTTGTCCATTCCACGCTGATAATGACCCTAGTTTCGTAGTAAGCGATCGTAAACAAATATGGAAATGCTTCGGTAGCTGTTCCGATAAGCATGGAAAAGATGTTATACGATTTATTCAAGCATATCTAGGATTGACGTTCATAGAAGCTGTTGAACAATTTAGTGTCGATTTTAATATAGATATCAAAGATTATCTTAGAGAGCCTACCATAGAGGAACAGTGGCATGACTATTTGTGCGGAATCAATGGTATGGCCGCTGACGTAATGCACCAGATGTACCTTCAGAATAAAAAGATAGTTGAGTATGTTACTGATGTGAGGCAGATTCCGTCTCAGACACAGGACGACTTCAATTTAGGATATACGGAGCATGCCCATGACCTTATCGTAGCCATGCGTAGTGCTGGTGTTGATGATATTACCATTGATAGGTTAGAGCTCACAAACGATAATCTATTCGGTGGGAGGTTGATATTCCCGATACATGATGCTGAGGGTGATATAGTATTCTTTCGTGGTAGAGCTATGACGCCATCAAAGGATAAATGGGCTGGTACCAGTAGGAATTCTCCTGTATACCCGATTGCATCACCGTTATATGGTATGCATAGAGCTCGAAAGCATATAAGAGAGAGTGGTCGGCTCATTGCTGTAGAGGGATTTTTCGATGTGATGCGCATGCATTCATGTAATAGGCTATCTACAGTTGGAGTTATGAACGTCAACCTATCGCCAGAACAGGTTATGACTGCTAAACAATATGGCGCATCTAGAATTTCGCTAATGTGGGATGGTGATGCTGGTGGCAGAAAAGGTCTATATAATTTAGTATCACAGCTTAGTATAGATGATGGCATGATATTAGATATCGTAACATTGCCACCAGGACTAGACCCAGATGACGTCATAAATACTCATGGTATTGCGTCAATTGATGATAAGCTCAACAATGCAACGCATTTTGCTCAATACTATATAGAACAGTCTATGCTTGATACAGTAGTAGACAACGTGCTTGATGTACATATGCTCATAAACAAGGTACGCTCTAGAGTCCATACATTGAGTCCACTTAACAAAGCAATAGCGTGTAAATGCATATCTGATGCCGTAGGAATCGATCAGCAAACAATTACTGCATGCGTATCGTCTGGAATATATGATACGTCAGTATTATCTGATGCGACGTCCGAAAATAAAATATTATCGGCTATGGCTGGTAATGAGCAGATATATGCACAGTGTGTATCGTCGCTGACAGAGGACTGCTTCTATGTATTCTCAAATAAATTCATATTTAGCGCGATCGTAGAAGAACGTGCCAAGGCCGGAGTACCTACTGCCCATGTCGTACACTCTAATATAGTTGCGTCTGGTAAAGGCAATTTGGTATCTCAAACGAATGTCGATGCTGTATTTAGTGCGTCGTATGAGGATTGGCAGTCGTGCTTAGATATAATTATCGATAGGTATAAGAGACGTACCCTATATGAAAAAATGACTGGTACAATGTCGATGTGTATTGACGCGTCGATATCATCTGATGAAATAGTATCTAAGATAAGCGGTGACGTAGTTGCCATCGCTGTTAGAGGGTCATCTGATGGTGATGGAGAACACAATAGGATTGCTCTGGTCGATAGGACTACGAGGTTCATCATAAACCAGGTGGCAAATCCAGGCACGTTACCAGGATTTGACCTTAGACCACAATTCCCAGCATTATCGCTTACACTTGGCGGTATCAGGAAACAGAAGTATATCGTCATAGGAGCATTGCCTGGACAAGGCAAGAGTGCGCTTATGCTAAAGATAGCACTTGTCATGGCATTACAGGGTGCACCTGTCCTCTTCGTCAACATGGAGATGGAAGATGGTGACGTTATGACTAGGTTATACTCAATGCTCATATGGATAATGTTTGGACAGCGTGTGACCATAAACGCCATGCAGTACGGGTATCTAACTCAGTTAGAACTCGATATGGTTAAAGATGCTGCATATGCCATAAGCCAAATGCCCATATTTATTGAAACAAAGTACGGTGCATCAATTCAGGCTGTTTCAGCTATCACCCATTTGTATAAACTGAAATACGATATATCTGCCGTCTTTATAGATTACATACAGCTACTCGGAAGCGAGTCGCATTCCTCAGGTGAACTATGGGCAGAGTATAGAGATGTATCCACCGGTATTAAAAATATGGCAGGAAATTTAGATATAGCTGCTGTGTGTGCCGCACAGTTATCGGCATCAGCTATTGGCATGATGGATCAAAAGAGAGAATTTAATCCGATAGGTGCCGAGCATGTTGGTGGATCGAAGAAGATATGGGCTGACTGCGATACATTCATGATTCCACAGAAGAAACCTGAGAAGATCATAAATGAGATTGGATTTAAGTATGGCAGACATATAATTAATATTAGTAAGAATAGAGGTGGCAGAGAAGGTATCGTCCATGCAGTATGGGATGGCGAAACGACTTCGTGGTTTGAGCCATCCGATGGTCAGCCGACGCTAGGTGGTGGGATGCCATCTGGTAGTCAAGAGAGTGTGGAGGCGTAATGTGAAAATATCGATACTTAGTACAGAAGTAGACAGTATTGGGGCTGCTGCGATCAACATGCTAACCGATACACCACGTTCAATGTCAGTCGTTAGCAGGATAGGGGTAGATGGAATACTGGCATCGTGTCAGATGTTATGGTTAGACGCTGGAGTGCTCGTCGGTATGGGTGATATTGACAACCTAAAGCCGTGTGTATATACTGGTAGTGAGATTAGTCGTGAAGCTTGCTGCGCTGCCATAGACATATTTAAGCGAATCGCGGTATATGGAGTTGTTGGACAGCTAGTAGCATCGTCAGGATTATTCGATGAGGACAATCTAATCTATATGGATGCAGCGCAGGTAGATCAGCAGGTTAAGAAAATGTGTGATCGCAACTTATCCATTATGGTTGAGCGTGGTCGAAAATACAGTAATGAGAACCTATCTGACGTTGGTGTTACTGGCATTCACAGCCGAATGCATGATAAGACATGCCGCATGCGCAATATTCTTCAGAACAAACTCGATGATGGTGGAGAGAGCGTAATTGAAACCATGGGCGACATGTCGAACTATGCGATTATATCGATACTGGTACTGCGCGGTTTGTGGGGTCGCATTGAGGAAGATGGTATATCAACTCTGCTTAGGAGTACTAACGTTCCTATAATCAGTAACGTGCCAGTGACACCAGGTAAAAATGATGACGCGCATGGTGTAGAGTTGCATGATGGAGATGTAGTTCGTATGTTGCATGGTACTACTAGATATCGATTAATGTCAATAAATGATGGGTTTGCTTATTTAGAAGGTGTTAAGGGTATTACCGATATTAAGATGTTAGTGCGTGTGGAGGGCTAATAATGACTAGCCGATACGATACCAAATGTAATGGTATTTGGAGTGATCTATCCAAATACCAAACCTGGGCACAGGTTATGAATGCTGTAATTAAATCGCATGGCTTGTCTACCAAAAAATGCATACCAGAGATATTAGGTGGTGACTTACCAGTTATCAACGCATTTATCAATGAATATGTTCATGAAATGATAGGTTTCATCTCATGGGTAGAGGATAAATATCCAGAATGCGTTCCAGTATACTATGGACTAGCGGCATCAGATGTTATGGATACATCGATGTCGCTAATGTGTATGCGTAGTGGTACACAGATAATGTCTTCACTGGTCGAATTTAGAAATGCCATAGAGAAGTGTGCTAAAGATAATTCTGGTGCTATAATTATTGGTAGGACGCATGGACAGTGGGCAGAACCAATGAAATTTTCTAGCAAATTGGCTAGCTGGATATGGGATATAACAAGACACATCAATGATCTCAATGCTAACGAGTATTATGGTAAGATGTCTGGACCAGTTGGGTCGTATAATGTACTCGATCCAGATGTCGAGAGGAAAGCGTGCTATATACTGGGACTATATCCAGCGGCAGCGTCGTCGCAGATCGTCGATAGATCGGTATATGCTAAGTATATATGTCAGCTAGCACTTATAGCTAGCACCCTAGAGCGTATTGCAACAGAGATAAGAAACCTCGCTCGTCCGGAAATTGATGAGGTATATGAGGTGTCGAAGGAATCTGCGGCTGGGTCGTCGTCAATGAAACATAAGTCTGGTAAAAATCCAGGATTATGTGAACGTATATGTTCCCTCGCTAGGATGGTCAGATCATACGTGGTTGTTGCGATGGAGAACATCCCAACATGGCACGAGCGGGATTTAACAAATTCTGCAAATGAGAGAATGATCTATCCCGAAGCGTATAATTTAACTCTCTACATGATTGAATCAATGTATAGTGTGATAGCGTCGCTTGGGGTTGATACGGGTAAAATGATGCAGAACATATGTAAGGCATCTGGAACCGATGATGATATACCAGCATTCGCATCACATATCATAGCATGTAGTCATATGTCTAATGGCAACACATACAGTAGTGGTCGTAATTATGCTGCGTCTACGATAGAATGTGGCTGGTGTGATAATGCCAAGGTCGAGAGTATGCGGTTTAATCGTGATAATCTCGATATAAGATATGACAGGTTCTCGCTTATGAGAATCAAAAGAGCAATAAACCCTGGAGGAAGATAATAGTGCCTATCGAATTTAACACCTATGATATTATTGCTGAGATACACGCTCAGGTAGATCTAGATCCTGTGTTGAGCGACAATGCTACTACACTACTTACTAAGAGATATCTACGTAAAGATAGTGCTGGTAACTGCATAGAAAGTCCGCGTGATATGTTTGCACGTGTAGCTGCTGCTATTGCTATGGCTGATAAGCAATATGGGTCATCCATGGAAGATGTGATAAGCCAGGCCATTGACTTCTACACGCTAATGAGTAATATGCATTTTCTTCCAAACACACCTACTCTAATCAATGCCGGTCGAGATAATGGACAACTCGCGGCATGTTTTACGCTATCATTACCAGATTCGATGGAAGGTATATTTGATACGATCAAGCAATTTGCCTTAATTCATAAGTCGGGTGGAGGGGTTGGAGCTAATTTTGGTCATATTAGGCCAAAGGGAGCTCTGGTATCATCGACAAATGGTAAGGCCGGTGGACCAATATCGTTTATAGAAGCTATCAATGCTTGTACGGATGCTGTGCAACAAGGTAGTGCGCGCATGGGTGCCAATATGGCTCTCATGCCCATAGGCCATCCAGATATTTTTGAGTTTATTAAGTGTAAGAGTAATCTAAGTAAACTCAAAAATTTCAATATAAGCGTATTAGTGGATGATGCGTTTATGGATGCCGTCAATACCAATAGTAAATATGACCTTGTGTGTCCTACAACTGGAAATAGAACCACAATTAGTGCCGTTCAATTATTCGATGCACTCGTTAATAATGCGCATGCAACTGGAGAGCCTGGAATACTATTCAGGGGTAATATTAATAGATATAATCCAACTCCACATCTTGGTGAGATAGAGGGCTGCAATCCCTGTGCAGAAGTGCCACAGTTAACCAACGAGTCATGCAATTTGGGGTCTATCAACTTATCTTTAATGGTCACTAATGATGATATGCCAAAAATAGACATGGATATATTGGAATCTACTGTTAGAACTGCAGTAAGATTCCTCGACAATGTAATAGATGTCAATTGTTACCCACTTCCAGAAATCAAAGATGCTACGCTGCTCACACGCAAGATTGGGTTAGGCGTTATGGGCTGGGCAGAAATGCTACTCAAACTTGGACTGAGATATGATTCCGAAGAAGCTCGTGATACTGGTAAGATGGTAATGCAGGCTATCTCAAATATTGCTACCGAAGAATCTATTTATATGGCTAATGAACGTGGTGCATTTCCAGCGTGGAGTGGCAGTATATACGATGGTAAGTACGCTATCCGTAATGCTACTAGGACGTGTGTAGCACCGACTGGGTCGTTATCAATAATTGCAGGTGTCACTGGCGGTATAGAGCCGATGTACTCAGTGGCTTATACCAGGACAGTACTTGATGGCACTGAGATGAGTGAAGTTCACCCCATGTTTGTCGATGAATCAAAACGTGCTGGTATATGGTCGAATGATTTAATTAGTGAGATTGCAAAAAAACATGATGGATCAATTCAAAATATTACAGGACTCCCGTCGTCCCTGAAGAGGCTATTTGTATGTGCGCACGATATACATTGGTCTGATCATATCAAAATGCAAGCAGCGTTTCAGGAGCATATAGATCTATCCATTAGCAAAACCATTAATATGAATAACAACTCCACAGTTGAAGATGTCGCTGGTGCTATAAAGTTGGCATATGAGACTGGGTGTAAAGGAATGACAGTATATAGAAATAACTGCCGTGAGAATCAACCAATGTCTGCTGGTGGGAAAACCCATACACCGGAGGATATAAGATCTACTACTAGGCCACAGCTTCTATCTGGTAGCACGTCGGTATTTAAGGTTGGAAACTGTGGCAGTATATATATTACTGTAAATAAGGATACTGATGGGCGTGTGCTTGAGGTCATGTGTAATACGGGAAGGGCTAGCGGATGCCATTCCTTGGCTGAAAGCCTGTCGCGTGTTATCAGTAATGCACTCAGAGCAGGTTTGAGTGTCGATACGGTCCTCGAACAGCTTCTTGGAATACGGTGCTTAGGATGCGTAGCTGACGAGAATACACACGTTCTATCGTGTGCCGATGCTATTGGAAAAGCAATTCAACGTGCGACGGATCAGAACGTTAGACATACGCTAGATTTATTTGGTGGTCCCAAGGTCGAGCTGTGTGCCGATTGTGGGTCGATGATAAAATATAGTGAGGGATGTTATAAGTGTTCTAATCCGGCATGTTCATGGTCCCGTTGCGGATAGATGTGGGCAACCTAGCGTAGACTTATCCAAATTGAGAGGAGAATCCGATGGAAATAATACAGCCTAGCTACAAAATTATGTTCCCATACTCACACATGGATGCGGTTGAAATGGCTAAAGATATGGAGCGAATCATCCGCATATGCTACAAGTCAGAAGCGAAAATTACAGATGATTCATATGAGGGATTCCTTCGTGCTAGAATGAGCGAAAAGCATGAGGCCATGTTTGAACATAGTATGATGACTGTTAAATTTATATGTGATCGTGGCATATCACATGAGTTGGTTAGACATAGACTTGCTGCATTTGCTCAGGAGAGTACCAGGTACTGTAATTATAAGAGCTCAGGCATTATGGTAATCTGCCCTGAGGAAATACGTGGTGATGATGAAGCATTTAATGTGTGGCTTGAAGGAAGGCATGCTGACCAGAGAGAGTACGAATACTACGTTAATGTAAAAGGATTTAAGCCACAGATCGCGAGGAATTGCCTACCCACCTGTGTGAAAACTGAGATTGCTGTAACTGCCAACTGGAGAGAGTGGAGACATATATTCCATATGAGAACGCCACTCACCGCGCATCCACAGATGCAAGAGCTTATGATCCCATTACTTGCAGATGCGAAGAATCTCATACCAGTTATGTTTGATAATATTACTGTATAGTTGGAGGTCTAAATTGGAATCCGAAACAGGATACACTGGTATTGTGTGTGATGATATAGTCGATAAGTCAACCTTTGTTGACGATGGTGTTACATATATGACCATGGACGAGGTCAAGACATTGCGATATGATCCATCTATAGTCACTAAAGCCCAGGCGTATTATAATAAGATTGATAAAAGGCACAAAAATAATAAGGCCGCCAAAGCTAGTCGCGCTAAGAATCGTGCTATCAAGAAGTCTAAGAAGGGTAAGAACTGATATGATAGGTAGGATAACTCAGGCATATAGGGATGGTGAGTGGGTTCGTATTAATTTTATGGATTTGAAGATTGGCGGTAGATTTAGACTATTTGACTTAGTAGTAGAAGAAGATGGCACGTCAGAAGCCATAGTGAATGCGCTGCCATATATAGAAGAAGATGGGGTTGGTACTGTGAGTTGCGATCTAGTCCCTAATATTGAGGAGGTAACATGTCCAGAGGAAGTTTAGCATGCACTATTAATAATGGATATGTGGAAGCGTCGAATTATTGCATATTCAACTTCCTGTCAGATGATCTATCAATAGGTACGGCGCAAGAACTTGAGTATGCACATAGAATTGGGGTGCCAGCACGTATACTTGTATGGAAAACTGGTAGGCCAATGTCGATAGTAGCAGAGTCTCAGGCGACACATATTGTATATAGTTTAGGCCACGCCATTGATATAATTAAATCACTCAGAGATATAGATAGTAAAGATTGGAGCGATTTAGAGTTCGCCTATCTATCTGGTCCCATGGATTGTACCACTAAGAGTAGTGCTGCTGGATGGAGAATGACAACAACCGCCAAACTTGCCGAATTTGGCGTTACATCGATAGACCCACGACTTACTAGTATAGCTATCGATATACTATCTAGGAATATTATCAATAATGATGACGATAGCGGCTTAATATGCAAGGTTGTTATGGATGATAGAGCTAGGCAGTATGGGCTCCCAAACAAGACATATAAAGATGATGCAGGCTGGGATATTTGTGCTGTCGAAGATACAGTACTTAATTATGATGGATTTACTGTAGTGCCAACCGGATTAAAAATCCAGATCCCTAGCGGATACTGGATTAATATTAAAGCTAGGTCGAGTGCGTCCAAACGCAACATACTAGTGCAAGAGTCTGTTATTGATGCAGGGTTCTCAGGTGAATTTTTTGTATGTGCACGTAGCATGATACCTAATGAAGTAATGACTATTAGGGCTGGTGAAAGAATTGCACAATTGATTATACATAGAGTGTGTGATGTACATATGGTACAAGTGAATGATCTAGATCAAAGCGAACGCGGTAGTCATGGATGGGGATCAAGCGGGAAATAGTTACCCGCACTACTGTATGATATAGAGGTGATTTATTTGTCTATGACTCAATCTCAAAAGATAAAATATCAGTACCGCAAAGACAATAATCTATGTGTGTCGTGTGGATCACCTATCGATGGCGATTATGTACAGTGTCTAAAATGTAGAGACTTATTTAAGCGTAGGCATAAAAGCAGGTCTATTAAGTTAAAGGCGTCTGGAGTATGTGTGGATTGTGGCAATAGTACTGCTAGCTGTGGTACTCGATGCGGTGAGTGTTCACGTAAACATAACGACCTATCGATTATGGTAAGAGCAAAACGCACTAAAATGGGTTATGTTATGACTGTGGATCACCTTTATTGTGTACTGATTCGAAATGGTGTGAGAAGTGTATTGCTCGTCAGAAAAATTCAAAACGTACGCATGGCAAAGAATGGCGTGCTAGGTATAGTGAACGCCTTCGCTTAGATATAGTGAGTCACTATGGTGATAGGTGTGCTTGTTGTGGTGAGTCTAACCCATTATTCCTATCAATAGATCATATTAGTGATGCTCACCATAGACAACTAAGTAAGCCTGATTCTGGACTTGGTTTATTTTCACGATTGCGTCGTGAAAATTATCCAAGTGGGTATCGCGTATTGTGTCATAATTGTAATACTGGTAGATCGAGGAATGGTGGAATGTGTCCACATAGCACAAATCAATATGGCGGTACAGCCCTATATAGTACCATCATATCACGTGATATAGTCTATAATGCATATGGTAGTAAATGCTCGTGTTGTGGAGAGACTAATTATATGTTTCTAAATATAGATCACATAGATAATGATGGATCGGATGATCGGAAGATTAGGGGTAGTGGGCACAAATTTTATAAGTGGCTCATACATAATAATTTTCCATTTGATAGGTATAGGTTATTATGTTATAACTGCAATATAGGACGTGCTCGTAACGATGGAATATGTCCACATGTGACTATTAGTTAAAAGAGATTAATATTATGCCAGCCATTTGGGTTTATACGTTATTATCAAAACACGGAGGTAATCCAAATGGCTGGTGTATTTCGTTGCTCATCACTAGATAAATGTCAAAAAGCGCAGATGATGGTATACTATGGGATTCCCCCCACTATACCACCATACCTACAGAATGTCCTCAACATCGGTACGTACATACACGAATATCTACAGAGTCATTTTATGGCACTTGATTTAACCAAGCAGGTAGAGATTGAGTATGAATGGGAAGACCTAAAGTTGCGTGGACATTGCGATGGTCGTAATCAGTGTCCAGAGTCGTTACGCGGTATAATCCCCGATGCAATGGTTAATAATTGTGAGCCGTACATTATGGAGATTAAGTCGATAAGTCCATCAAGGTTTAGATATCTGACAGAACCTCACGATAACTACAAGACACAGCTCAACGCATATCTTCATAGGAGTGGTATCCATCGCGGGGTGTTCATTTACGTAAATAAGGGAATACCAGGCATGTGTTCTGGTTTGTTTCATCCAGAGTACCTTAATGATCCCAATAAATATAAAGTGTTTCCGATAGATTATGATCCCATACGATGGATGAAGATTGAGCGTCAGGTGTGGCCGATGATACCATACCTAGAAACTGGCGAATTAATACCAATACAATACAATCCGGATCCAAAATCTGAGTGTGGTGATTGCTGGTATAAAGGCAGATGCGCTCCGTAGGAGGATATTAAAATGGTTAAATTAAAGAGAATTAGCCCACACCAAGACATGGTACAGGAATACTATGATGCGTTAATCCCAGCATTGAGGTTGGTTGCCCGTAGATATGGGTATGCTCTTGGAGTCCATGGGAGCTTAAAATTCGATATAGACATAATTGCTGCTCCATGGAGGGAACATTGTGCAACACCACAATCACTGGCAGATGCTATTCTAAATGTCTGTAAAGCAGTAATAGGTGATTCTGTTGTTAGTTATCCAACAGAGAAGTTTTTACCAACACAAATGCCTTGTGGAAGATTAGCATGGTCAATTTATCTTGTCCCGATTAAAGATAGATCGCCGTATATTGATCTTAGTATTATGCCAGTGGGCTCTAGTGATACTAAATCTAAGGAGGAGAATCTAAGTGAGTAAAGTGCGTTGTATATATCATGATGACCTAGATGGTAGATGTGCGGCGTTCTGGGTGCGATATAAGTATGGTATGGAATGTGAGTGCCTGAAAGCCAATTATAATATACCATCCAATGAGTATCTCGATAAGGTAGAGAAAGATGAGAAGGTTGTAATAGTAGATTTCTCCCTTGAACCTGAGGATATGGATAAGCTTCTAGCTATCACTGATGATGTGATATGGATTGATCATCATATTACGTCAATAGATAAGTACAAGGGCTTTCACCAGAGAATACCTGGTATGCGCATCGATGGAATTGCTGGGTGTGTACTTACGTATATATACTTTAATCTGCTTGGCGATGATATACGTGAGCAGGGACCGGAGCTTCAAAGAGAGAATATCGAGAAGTATGTCAGTGACGTACCAAAACCAACACTCCTCATAGGTGATCGTGACGTATGGGATTGGAAATATGGTGATGAAACCAGATTCTTCTTCTCTGGCATGGAATCATATGACACAAATCCTATGATAGGGGAACAGGTACATGGCAGCATATGGGCTATGGTATTATCGCCACACATGATGTGCAAAGTCCATAGTGATGGTCGTATAGTCGAGAGATTTAAGAAGTATAAGAATGCAGAGTTAGTTGATGCGTTCTCATTTAGATGTAATTGGGAAGGCCACAAGTGCGTAGTAGTAAATGCTGCCAAGGTTGGTAGTGAAATATTCAACAGTATTGATCCAGATACCTACGATATGTCAATAACGTTTATCTATGATGGTGAAAAATTCGTAATCTCATTGTATTCTATGAAGATCGATGTTGAAAAGATTGCAAAGAAGTATGGTGGAGGCGGACATAAGGGTGCTAGCGGGTTCGATATTAATGAGCTTCCATTTAAAAAGGAGAAGTAATGGGTAGAATTAGAGTAGCATGGTTCTCCGATTCCCCTATGGGATCGACTGGTTTTGGTACAGTAGCAAGAAATGTGCTTGCTGGGTTATATCATATGTACCCAGGACAATATGAAATACATTGTATGGGCATAGGTCAGCCACCGTATTCCAAGCAGAATCCGCTTATGTATCCGTATCACATATATCCTGCATTGGGACAGCCTGGGTCGTTTGGTAAGCAGAGTATAGCAGGATGGCTGCAAATGGTAAACCCCGATGTTCTAGTGGTAAATCTTGATACGTGGATGACGTCATATATGACGGATCCAAATTTTATGGCTGATAGGAGATTCCCTATTATCTTTTACCAACCATTAGATTCGATAACACCGGATAATTCAATACCCAAATCGTGGTGCGATACCATTGCAAAACAAGATTTTACAGTGACATATAATAAGTGGTCTAGAGATATTTTTCAGAAGGCAGTTCCTGGGGCAGCAGATCGAATATCATATATACCACACGGAGTTGATACCGAGTTCTTTAAACCATGCGACTCTAATAGGTTTGGATTAGATGATAATATAGTCGTTGGTATGGTTGCTGTTAATCAGATACGTAAGGATTTTCCATCGCTCATCAAAGCTATGAGAATGGTTGTTGATGAAATACCAGAAGCTGTGCTATATATGCATTGCAATTGGCATGGTCCGGTTGGATTCGATATTGGTGAAATAGTCGATGCGTACAACATGAGAGATAGTGTTGTACAACTTTCCATAGATGGAAAATTTATACATCGTGGCGATATGATATCTGCGCTTCACATGCCAATGGTATATAGTGCGCTCGATGTTCATGTACTTTCTACATTAGGAGAAGGATGGGGATTACCTCATACAGAAGCTATGGCATGTGGTGTTCCATCAATCTCTACTCATTGGTCTGGCACGATAGAGCAAAACCCGTTTGAGTGGCAAAAGATAAATCATAAAGATGCTAGAGTTATACACCCAGTTATACCTTTACTCAGACCAATCATAGATGTTGAAGATATGGCTAAGAAAATATATGATTTATGCTCTAAAACAAAATCTGAGAGGAAAGAACTTGGCCGACAGTGTAGAGAATTCGTTACTAGTAATTATATGTGGAGAGATATGATACCTGAGTGGCATAAAACTATAGAGTCTGCTATTAGTTCATATGGATGTGGCGTATCTAGTATAAAGGGTGGCGGTAAGAAAGTGCTGCTTATTGAAAATAGTGGTGGTCTTGGCGATATCCTTACGACAACACCTGCTATTCGCAGCTTGCATGAATCTGGCAATGAAGTATACCTATCGGTACGTGATAGCATGGTAAATAATGTAAGCCTATTACTTTCTGGTAATCCGTATTTAAATGCTCTCATACCATCAAATCAAATAAATTATATGAAGTTCGATATTATCCGTGATATATCCACCGCTCCAGCACATTCTGAAGTGTCTGAATTGCCACATATAACAACTTCACGTCCAGTCGCGTATTGTAAAGCACTTGGCATTAAGATGGATGACTATTCCCTTGATATATTCCCAAATGAGGAATTAGTTAAGATCGCTGATTCTGAATTATCAAAATTAACTAATAAGAAGAGAGTTTTATTGTGCGTCAAATCTGCGGAGTCATATAAGGATTACCCAGCGCATTCATTTGATCGCATCGCTGAAGAGTTAAGTAAGGATTGCTATGTTATATCATCGGCATTGTCATTGAACAGTGCAAATCAATGCTTTGAAGGTGGGGTTGATGAATTTGTAGCGTTAATATCGGTGGTAGACGTAGTAGTGTGTGCGGATACGTTGGCACTTCACATAGCTGGTACACTTGGAAAGAGTTGTATTGGTTTATTTGGTCCAACCGATAGTCGGGTTCGTATATATGATAAATCAGTACCCATTCAGTCACCTATGAAATGCTCTCCATGCTGGAGGAATGCTAATATAGGATGCCCATTGAATGGTAGTATAGAAACGTCTCCGTGTATGGAGATCTGCCCTACCGATATTGTTGAAAAAGTAAGGCAGGTATTAAGTATTGATGCAAAATGATAAGATTGCTGTCATAGTATATGCTCCATGCGTATTAAAATATGATGGTCCCGGTGCCATGGAGCATTCCGTAGCTGGCATACCGTATATCTTAAATGGTGATATGATAAGTGGAAATCATTTTGATAATTTAGATATACTCAGCCAGTATTCACATATAATAGTAAACTTAAATATTGATGTAACATATCTAGAAACTATACTACGTATTAGGGAAATGTTACCATCGACGGTTAAGGTGATTGGCCTTGCTGAGGGTGCATATCAGGATATCTTACGTAGAGATTTCATACCAGAATGTCATCTATTGATGAAGATAATGCAGTCATTTGATGCATACTGTACAATAGTGGATAGATCTGGACCATTCTATCAAATGCTAACTGATAAGCCAGTACTATATTTAGGCATACCATTCTGGGAAGAGGTAAGTAGACGCTATAGACTACCGGCAGATGTTAAGTTTGGTAGTACTCCAATCGTTGCAGTTAATGGAGTACCACCTGATGCACTTAGGGCATTAAGTAGAAATTTTATAGGTAACTTATATCTTACTAAGCAGTCAGATACCAAGGTAAATCTTATTACGCGTAAACCTATACCCGATACAGTCAGTAGTTTTATGGCTGATAACGGGTTTGAAAATGTTACGGTACACGATACCACATCTTATGATAAGTTCTACGAAATATACAGTAGGTGTACAATAGGAATCAACTTGGACTCACTCGGTACATGGGGAAGATGGTCGCTAGACCTCGCATCAATGGGTATACCAGTAATAGGGTCTATACATCAGCAAACCCAATATATGCTATTCCCAGACCTGACATTTGACCCAATGCTCGATATTGATAAAGCTGTCAAGGCGTATCAGATTCTCCTTGATGACAGAGGATTTTATAATCACTGTAGGGAATACGCACTCAATATTGTAGGTACTGAGTTTGCCACTAGTAAATTCATCGAAAGATGGAATACTGTTAAGTGTATCGTCGATAGTTAGGAGGATAGCATGATACTTGACCAAATCGCACAGAAATATGGTACTGATAAGGCATCCGGTGGGCATAATTATATGGTGGCATATGAGAAGGAATTTAACCATCTTGAGTTATCACCAATTAGCTTGCTAGAAATTGGTGTTGATCATGGTCAGTCCATGAGGATGTGGCAGGAATATTTCCCACTAGGTGATATTGTAGGTATTGATATAGACTCTAGATGTGAGGTATATCGTGATACTAGAATATCTATTGAAATAGGTGATAGTAACGATAAGAATTTTATTAATCATGTAGTGACGAAGTATGGCAAGTTTGATGTCATTATAGACGATGGATGTCATTTGTGGGAGAGCCAAATATCATCGTTTAATGACTTGTGGGATAGCGTGAAACCAGGTGGTATATATGTAGTAGAAGACTTACATACGTCATATTGGGATGGTTGGGGTGTTGGTCCACAGAGTTTTATAGAGTATACGGCCAATATTATTGACGTTGTTAATGATTATGGTAATAGTAAAGATAGACATTCTAACTCGGCACCACAGCGCGTATCACCACCATCTAATACTAATAATATGAGGAATACTATAGAGTCTGTCAGTTTCTACAAGAGTATAGTCTTCATAAAAAAATCTAATTTGGAGGAAATATGAATAAATATCAAGGTTTTGGAGTTGAATATTTTGATGAGTGGGCGGTAGATAAAGCTAAGAACGATATGAGGGCATATGGTGATTGGCAAGTCGCTTATTATTACGGCATAGATAATGTCTATAATCTAAGTGGTAAAATAGTACTAGATTTTGGTTGCGCATTTGGCACGTTTGTATTGTCGTGTGTAAGAAATAACGTCGATGCATATGGGGTTGACGTATCAACGTATTCCACATCTGATGAAAATCTTATTGATGGAGCCCTTAGAAACAGATTAATGTGCATCAAAGATAGTAATCTAAGCCTATTTGAAGATGACACGTTTGATTTTATCCATTCGTCGCAGGTATTTGAGCATGTGCCTGAGGATCAATGTGATAAGATGATCAGTGAAATAATGCGTATACTTAAACCAGGTGGACGTGTATATGCTAGTTTGTTGTTCGATGCACCACCACCTGAATATAAGGATGACGATCCAACGCATATCACGTATAAACCACGTGAATGGTGGGATATCCTGTTTGAGAAACATGGTGGAATTAATGAATATGACGTAACGCACCCACTACTAATGGATGCTGAATATAATGGACTAAATCTACATAAAGAATATAACTGGAATATCTTGCTCTATAAAAAATAAGGAAGGAGTATTATATGCATTTACCAGTAGTAGCACCAAATGGAATGATGGGTGGAGATATAGCACAGGCAGCGTCCACGATAAGAGCCCTTCATAAAATGAGTCCTCGTAAGGGCGTTGTACTTTGTCTCGGTGGCGATGTGATGAGGCAGGGTTATAGTACATACATATGCGATTGGATTGATCGTGGATATATATCCCATATAATGATGAATGGTACGGCCATATCTTGCGATATGGATTTAGGATTGCATGGACAAATTGTAGTTGATGAGGCTTATCCCAATCTTGCTGTGTGGAATGAAGACACGCTAAATATTATCAACGATGTAGCGGGTAGCGAGGCAGCAAAGGCGCATGGCATGGGATATGCAATCTCTATGCATATGAACGAGTTCGGTATGGGCACATGCATATCAAAACTCGCATGGCAGAAGAAAGTGCCGGTGACAATCCATACTGCCATTGGTGTCGATAAATTCTGCTCAATGGCTAGCTATGATGATAGGGCGATGGATTGGGGCCACGCTTTAGTCCATGATACGTTTAGGGCATACCTCCTAGCAAGAGATATAGTCAATGGTGGAGTGATACTTAGTATAGGTGGTGGATATGTAATGGACCACACCCTATCGAATGGTATGGGTCGTGCTTGTACAGAATCTGGAGATTTTCCAAAGACATCAATATTTAGCTTTAGGATGCCAGGATCCGAAAGACATAACCCTACAGATAAAATATTCAATGCTGCCGATAGAAAGATAGTATGGGATATAGTTGGTGATTATGCCATGACGATACCGGCATTCCACAGCATGCTGTAGCTCTCTGTCGTTAGAATACCTTGTACCTCCACATTTATATAGGGTGTGGAGGTACACCTTATGCCACAAGACCCAGTTTGTCCCAAGAAAGTTCTCCACACCGAAGATTTAGATAGATTAGCACCGATGTTGTTCGATGAGTATATTAAAGATATCGAATCTCGCAAACAAAAACCACCAGCGATTAGTAATTTTGTGTGTCCCATATGTGGGTCAAATCAATTTACTACAGAGTATACATCGTCTATAATACTCACAATGGTATTCCTTAACATAAGTGGATATTATTGTACACGGTGTACTACGAAGTTTGTAGACCCAGAAAAGTTCTCAAAGAATAGGAGACAAGATTAATGCAATCTAAGCAACTCTTTATCCCAGATCGAATAAACGTTGGATTTCAAGATCGTTCTGGGACATATACAGGTAAATTGGCGTATATCATATATTTCGATCAAAAAGGTATATTACGCAAGGAAACGTCATGGAAGAATTGGCGTGACAAAAAGATCGAACCTATTGAATATGTAAATGCGCCAACTGATGGGTTCGTACTAAATAAAAATGTTGGTGGTACGCATGGACACTCCTGGGAGCAGAGACAGGCGTATGTAAGGGTATATGACCCACGCGGGTTCGAATTCGAAATTACAATCCCGAATTTACTCTTCATACTAAGCGAGTGTGATTGTAGTCGTGGTAAAGGTTTAGAGGGACAGTTCGTATATGCGTGGCATGGCTCAGATTTAGTTTTACTACCAGTAACCGCCCAGGACTACCAGGTATCTAGGGAACATACTAACCTTATGTCACAGAAAGTTAAGGCGAGGGAACTCATCCCTGGTGCATCCTATACCATGAAAGACCTTAAAACCATGACATACGTTGGTAAGTTCGATAGATATATGCCAACTTCAACGTCCACATCGTATAGTAGAGATAAGGAACGTGGAATTACTAAACCGTATGTATTCTGGAATGGGCAGGAATTTGTGTTCCATTATAATATGTCTAAATTAGGAAAGCTTGAGTGCGATTCAGTTGCTAGTAACTATGCTGAGCTAGTGGAGTCGTATTACAAATCACAGTACGGCAGTAAGATTGTGAGTCTATTCTTGGTTGATGGTATTGACATAAAATATAGTTGGTTTACGGAAGACAATGGCATATATTATTATTATTCCAAAGAACATACAATTTGGAGGGATGAGACATCTGCAATTCTAAGGATTAGACGTAGTTATGCATTTACGTTACGTGATGGTATGCTATGGTGTGAATGGGCATCAGGTGAGGCATACTCACCGGAGTATATGAAACAACACAATATGACTCATTACTATAATTCAATACCATGGAAGGAACCAACGAGCCTATCACTCCATGCATTACTAGAAAGCGGAACTGAGTGTATCGTGCACGCATATGGATTAGAACCTATAGGAGGAAAAGATAATGGCGCAGACTGATGAAAGAACCCTAAAACTTATTACTGAGGTCCGGAGACAGGAAGCTGAAATAAGCAAGCTTGACCATCCAGTATGGAAAACTAATTGTTCGTTCTCATATATAGAGGGGAGGGCAGATGCTATCAATCTCCATGTAGAATCTAATGTATCTACATTAATAAATGTTGCTGCCTTCCTAATAGAACGTGAAACAGCGTACTGTATAGCTATAGAGAAATTAGGGCTCGGTACAGATACACCACCATTTAAGTGGTCCGGATTTACCGTAGATGACTGGATTGACGATCTAAAAATGCGTATTGGAAAGGTACAGATTACTTCAAAGAGGAAAAAGCTGGATATACTGAAATCTCGCCTTGAAGACATTATAAGCCCAGATTTACGGGCACAGTTGGAACTCGAAGCTATAGAGCGTGAGTTATCAAGCGGATCGTAATCGTTTTGAACTTAAGAGTAGTAACGAGAAGGAGTTCTTTAATGGCAATAAATAGGCATATACAACTTCATAACCACTCCTATTATAGCTTACTAGACGGGATGATGAAACCTAAGGAAATGGCTAAGAAAGCCAAGGAATTTGGGATGCCAGCGATAGGAATCTCTGATCACGGATCCATGGCTGGTGTTTACGAATTTCACAAGGCATGTGTCGCTGAGGGAATTAAGCCGATTATAGGCGCAGAGCTCTATGTATCGAATCCTGATAGTGATTGCAGGATTAAAGAGAAGAATCCCGAAGGTACAAATAACCATATCATACTCATAGCGATGAATCAGATTGGATATAAAAACCTATGCTGGCTAACATCACATGGATATCTAGTTGGCCACTATTACAAACCACGTATTGATTGGCCAATGTTAGAGGCACACAGTGAAGGACTCATATGCACCACAGCATGTATAGCTGGTAAGGTCGGAAAGTTATATACGGCTGGACGTGAAGATGACGCAATAGCGGCCATACATCAATATAGAGACTTGTTTGGTGATAGGTTCTATCTTGAGCTAATGGATAATGGGTATGCACCACAGAAGCCACTCAATGAATTCCTTATTGAACAAGGCAATATTCAGGGTATACCGTTCATTATAACAAATGATGCTCACTTCCTCACAAAGGAAGATCATGAAGTGCATTGCCAAATGATGTCGATACATACTTCTGGTAAGAAACGTGCTGATGATGAGGCTGATTCTACCAAGAAATCTGATATGATGTATAGTGAGGATTGCTACCTTAAATCACCAGAGGAGATGCTATCGATCTTCCCAGGTATTAGTGATGGCACATTCGACATATATAAGCGATGCGAAGACGTAACACCAATACTACCACAGAAGATGCTTCCTAGATATCCGTTTAATAAGGATAAGTACGATAGTGCATATAGGGAACTCGAAGATAAATGCTGGAACAAATTAAAAGCTTTGGGTTTGTACAATGATAAGTATTGTGGTAGACTTAACGAAGAACTCAAGATTATGTATGATAAGGAATTATCAGACATCTTTTTAATCGTAGCTGACTGTGTAGATTACGCAGATGAACATGGTATTGTACATGGTCCAGGAAGAGGTAGTGCTTCTGGAATGATAGTATCGTGGCTACTAGGTATCACGATGTTAGACCCACTCGAACACAGACTAATGCATGAGAGATTTATGGGAGAGGGTCGTGATGCTACTGCCGCCGATATCGATATAGACTTCGATTCCGATAGACGCGGTGAGATTATTGCGCACATGGGTGATCTTTATGGTGGAAGTGACCATAAGGTTGTACAGATTCAGTCATTCAGCACGCTGGGGCCAAGACAGGCACTTAAGGATATGGCAAGGGCATGCGGTGTACATGGTGTCGCATCACTAACTGACCTTATCCCAGAAGATCCGTACATCATTATTGATGGAGTCCTACATAAACTAAGTCTGCCAATTGTATATCAGCATGAAGTACCATTCAGAAACGCAGTAGATAATGACCCGTACTTTAAAAAGCTGTACACTGACGCTCTGCGCGTTGAGGGAATGCCACGTGCTGAATCCGTCCACGCAGGTGGTGTTGTTATAGCAGAGGAAGAGCTCTATAATCTGATTCCGCTCCAGTATGGTAAGGGAATGAAACAGATTATTACGCAGTTCGATATGGATGCTATTGCTGCTGTTGGATTACTAAAGCTCGACATATTGGGACTCAAGAATCTATCAATTATACGAGATGCACTAAAACACATACCAGGGCAGCCAACCACTAATGATATAGATCTGAATGACCCAATGATATATGAGCTCATACAACAAGGTAAGACGTGTGGGGTATTTCAGTTAGAGGGTCAAGGATTCACATCGTTTATCATGAGTATGAGGCCAACGGAGTTTGGTGATATAGTTGCTGCTGTTGCACTATTTAGACCTGGACCGCTTGAAACTGGTGGACCGTCGTACATTAGACGTAAAAATGGTACCGAAGCTATCCTAATTGGTGATGGAGAATCTAGAGAAGGTGTAGCATACGTCCATCCTCTAATGTGGCCAAGCGTTGATGATACGTGGGGAGTACTCGTCTATCAGGAACAGATTATGGATGTAGTTGGTCGCGTTGGTGGGCTCTCCAAGATGGATGGTTATAAGATCGTTAAGGCTGTATCGAAGAAAAAGAAAGAAATAATACAGCCTTATAGGGAAGCGTTTACTAATGGAGCAGTCGAGAGAGGTATGTCCAGGGAGAAGGCGACTGCCCTATGGGACAACATAGAGCTCTTCGCAGGATACTCATTCAATAGGGCACACGCTTCAAGTTATGCAGTAATTACATGCTGGACAGCATGGCTATCAGCAAAATACCCATCGCAGTTCTTCGCGGCGATGCTCAATCACGCGAAGGAAGATAGAAAGCCCACACTCATTCTGGAATGTAGAAAACGTGGAATCCATCTCAGGCCACCGGATATCAATTCATCGTTATGTGAATATACACCAACTGATGGGTCTATATATCTAGGATTGCAGTCAGTTAGAGGTATATCTGGATGCGCAGAGAAAATCATAGTGGAACGTGATGCCAACGGTCCATTCACTTCAATCGATGATCTAAAGGCCAGGATGCCTGCCAAGATAGTTAACTCCGCGATGAGAGAAGCACTATTTAAAGCTGGAGCATTTGAGGTAGTAAATCCAGGTTGTAGAATTGCGGCTGGCATGTCACATGTAGAAATAGCAAATGCTGAGCGTAGTTTACTCGGTAATGAGCTAACGGTATCATCGCTCGTCTATTACAAAGAGAGATACCAGGTTCTCACGCATGAAGCTGTAAGCATGGATACTGCCCTAGCCAATGAGGGCTGTGAATTAACCGTCTTAGGGCGAATTTCATCGGCGCGTATTGTTAAGACACATGCGAAGAAAGAAGATATGTGTATGGGAGTTATTGCTGATGATGAACAGACACTAGACTTTGTAATATTCCCCAAGGCATATATCAATTGTGGTGAATATGCTAAGAACGGTGTTATTTGCATGATGCGAGGTAAGGTATCGAATAATAGGGATAAGCCACAACTGGTAGTGTCCAATATTACGTTAATTGAGGGTGCTGGATAATGATTAGTCATAGTAGGACTAGAATGAGTGGTCCTGTTGATGGAATAATGCCTCTACTGGAAATAGTGTATAATAAGAAATCTGCGCAGTATGAGGCATGGCTTACCGCACATAAGAAGGGCACGCTATTCAGTGCGTGCCCACTTAGTGCTGGTAGGGCTCGTATCGATGAGTGGACACAGAGCATGTTTACGATGTATGTGCATGGATATCAGTAGAAAGGGTTAAATAATATGAATTACGATGATATCAAGAGAATGGCTAAGGATATTGGGTGCCGTGTAGGCGATCTAGTCGCATTATCGCCCAATAATGATCCATTCTATGTCGGTACAGAGAGTGACAAGACGTTAGCTAGATGGTTTAAAGGTTTGTGGGATGAATATGGTTATGATTACGGTGTACACATTAGACGTGTGCATTATCAACTCGTCAGTCAGTCACCACCACCAATGATGCCCAATGGTGATCCATATCATAACACTGAGAAATGTTGGGGATTTATTAGTGAAGCCGCTAAAGCTGCTAGATATCTAGGATTAGTAGACCCAGGTGCATTTGTCGATAGGCGCAATCCGGATCCGCATATATATAGTAATCCACCAGCCGAACCATCGATAAATGTTGATACATATGGGTTTAGCGATGTAACGCTCCCTCAGTTTCCTGATATGCCAAGATATACCATATACGATTATGACACAATCCAGCCAATAAATATAGAGATATGGTGTGAGAAATCCACCATGAATGATATACTATTACCAATCTGTCAGGGTCGTAGTGTTAACCTTGTGACGGGGCTCGGTGAGTTATCCCTTACAGCGACATTAAATGCCGTTAAGAGGATTGAAGATGTAGGAAAACCAACTCGCATTTTGTACATAAGTGATTTTGACCCTGCAGGACAGACGATGCCAGTATCAGTGTCGAGGAAGCTTGAGTACTTTATTAAAGATAGAGGATTAGATCAAGACATACAACTTATTCCTATCATGTTGACGCAGGAGCAAATACAGCAATATCATCTGCCACGTATTCCTATAAAGGAAACTGAACGTAGGAAAGCTAGATTTGAACTAGAATTTGGTACTGGAGCTGTAGAACTCGACGCACTTGAGGCGTTACACCCTGGCGTATTACGTAGGTTGGTTAGGTCATGGGTAGCTAAATTTCAAGATGAAAACTTGGAGAGTAATACTGAGGAATCGCGTACCGATCTTGTAAATGAATTACGATCGACACGTAATGAGGTAATTGCTTCTCATAAAGATGAGCTTGATGATCTACGAAAAGAGTATAATGTTCTTAAAGAGGAATATGAAGACCGTATAATTAACCTTAGTGGACGCATTACTGATATATATAATATCATATCCGAGGAGATGCAGGATGCGATGCCGGATATACAAAATCATCTTCAGCCTGAGGGTGATATCACATATTACCATCCAGACCCATTATTTGACTCTAGTAGGGGCTATGTAGATCAGATGCAATCATATAAAAAGTTTCAGGGTGGCGATAAGTTCACTAGGTTTAGTGCAATACAGGATGATATCGACTGCGATGGGATAGATTAAAGAGGAGATTATGAAAGATTGGACGGCAATAGTATTTTCAGACCCGCACCTAGATTATAGCGCGGGATATAAGACCATAGACGGCGTTAACATGAGGGAATTAGACTTTAGGGATGCATTCGCATTCTGTACACAGAAGGTACAGGAATTAAAGCCTGATTTTGTCATAAATGCTGGCGATCTGTTTGAGCGCGTTAGACCAAGTTCACGTACCACAACATTCGCCATAAACCAGCACAGAATTATGGGAAAAGTGGCGAAGATGGTTATTGTCGATGCTGGAAACCATTGTACACCGAAAACTACGTCTACTGGACACATATTCTCAGTGATGGATGAAGCTTTCCATTTCCAACAGAACGTGGTATTTGTTCATGGTGATATGAGGGTGATACCGATCTCGTCAATAGATGTGGTTGTACACGTTATTCCATACGTAGATACACAGGAACAGTTCGATCAGTATATGGATTCCATAGTAACAGTAAAAGAGTGCTATAATATAATCGTAGCACATACTAATGTAGCCACTCCTGATTGTCCTGTAAGTGGTGCACAATGCGTACTTCGCATGGATAAAATACCGGACAATGCAAGGCTTACTATCGTTGGACATAATCATAATCAACATTACATATATCCGAATCCTGGCACCGATAAGCTGGTATTGATACCAGGTGGTACGGAGCGTGGTGGGTTTGATGAGGCGGCACCATGTTATGCATATCACATCAAGTATAGTGCAGCTATGGATAGCATATCAATTGACGCCATACCAATACCAACACGTCCAATGATCGATTCACCACCGATAGATCTTAGTACCCTAAATCCCGCAGAGGCAACCGACTCCATATGCAATTATATAGAATCTTTGCCAAGTAAAGATTTATTACTTAGAATTAATATAATCGGTATGCGAAAGGATTTACATGCCTCAATAAACTGGGGCCAGATTAAGAGTGTATTGATGGGATCACCGTATTACAAGTTCAATATCAAGACTATCGACATGGAAATGATAGGTAATGGTACATCCAGTAGAGTTGATCTGGTATCGATGTGGATGGAATATAGTGCTGGTCAACCTCAGGAAATAATTGACATGGGAACGTCTATGATGGAGGAAGATGATAAGTGATTATTAAACACATACAAATTGCTAATTTTTGTCAATTCACTGAGGTAGACATGGACGTGCCATGTGGACTAATAGGCATAACTGGTCCTAATGGTAGTGGTAAAAGTAATTTTATGGGTGCAATAGCATGGGCACTATATGGTATCCAGCAGAGTGGTAAAGATGTAAAGTCAGCCTTACGTAAGAGAGGGTCAACATCTAAACAACCCGTATCAGTATCAATTACATTCTCCATAGATGGAATTGATTATACAGTCCTGCGTGAAATGAAGGGTACTAATGATACCATAACAGCATCAATAATCACCGGAGGAGTAGAGATAGCACATGGCGTTGATGCTGTAGGTAAGTCGATGGCTAGCATACTTGGAATGGGATATAAGCCATTCATGGTATCAATGTTTTGTAAACAGAAAGAGATAGATGCCCTAAGTAGTTTACAACCTGCACAAAGACGCGAGATCATCATGTCGATGCTTGGAGTAAACCGTGTTGATAAGGCTATCACGGAAACACGTTCCAAATCTAGGTCCATAGATCAGCGTGTTGGGGAACACCAGCCATATATAGTATCGGACGTATCATCTATGAAAGATGAGTTGAGTGATTTAAATACTCAGCTCACAAATAATCAGACACTTATTGACGAGTGTAATCAAGTCGTATCTGACCTAAAGAATAAGATTGATCTATTTCCAAGTCAACCGCAATTTATTGATGATATTAAGGTAGAACTTGCACGTGAACAAGGTGAATGCCATGCTTGGATGCGTGTACGTGACGACATAATGAACGAGATATCAGGTCTAGCGTCTCGTCAACACGTTATATATGAACAGATTCAGGGCATTAATGCATTGGGTCCCAATGGCGTATGCCCGACGTGTTTCGGTACTATGGGTGAACAATATAATAAAACATCAGTAGACCTTAGCGAGAAGTATAGTGTGCTTGATTTGAATATAAATAGACGTAGGGCTGATTGGGAATCTGCCAATACTAATGTTAACACTCATAATGATGCTGCCGATGGTATTACCGCTAGAATTAATGCGATGATGTCTGAACATGCCAATCGTTATAGACAAGTAAGTGCGGAATATAATAATGCTATGGGGGTGCAGTCCGCCTTGCGCCAGGACATCTCTCGTATTGAGAATAGGATAGTGATAATATCGTCAACTATATCGCAATACGACTCACATAAAAATACTGTCGATGCGCTACTATGTGATAAACACAAACTAACACAATTAGAGCGTCTTTTAACTGGTTTTAGATCTGAGGTGACTAGTAGAATCCTACCATTACTGGGATACTACGCTAGCCAATACACTACTCACTTGACTGATGGCAAGTATAATCAGGTTGTAGTAGATGATAATTATAATATCCAGATATATAGTGGCGATGGATTGCACCCACTGTCGACGTTCTCCGGTGGGGAGATAGACGTGTTCAATATGTCACTAAGATTGGCTATATCTAGAGTGCTGTCCGAATATTCTGGCAGGGGCATACACTCAATGTTTATGGATGAGATATTAAGTACATTGGACCGTGAGCGTAGACAACTGATGATATCGTTATTTAGGTCACCATTGTGCGCAGTCGATCAGGTTTTTATAATTAGTCATGTGGACGATATTCACGATCAGATGGACTACGTTTATACAGTGTCCGATACTGGCAGTACCAGTACGGTGAGGATGGTTAGCTATGGTGATGGGACCTGATGGTATATTTGGCACATGTGCCGAATGTGGAATTAGATATCTAATCGATTCAGATAATGATGTGGGTCTATGCGATATGTGTAGATCGCCTGAGCATAGCATTGAAGTGGTGCCGCCTAGTCATGTACAGGGCGGCACCGGTGGTAAAAAAGCACTAATAGCGGAAATAAATAGACGCGTAGCATTGTCACAGGATGGCGATAATGAGTCTATGGAGTGGCTACTCAGACAATTTGAAGCCCTTATTGTTAGCGTTACTAAGAAATACTACATAGGTCATGCAAATTTAATATCGTGGGAAGAGTTATATGTGTGGTCGCGTAGTGAATTTACTAAGCTTACATTACATGACTATACTATTGGTGGTCCTGCATATTATAATGTATTTGTAAAGAGGATGTTGTCCATTAGGGCTCTCGATAAAATAGAACGACTAATGCGCGACCAGAATAGAAATGTTCTGGTAGGGGATCCGTCAGTTTTAGATGCTTTAAGCCCATGTGTGGATGACAATACCGATGCTATAATCGCTAGGTTAGATGCGAAGTCACTTGTCGATACAATGCTAGATCACATACTCAATAATTATACAAAATTTGATTACGATATATTCCACGCTTACTTCTTCCTCCCCGAACAAAACTACAAGACCATAAGCGCAATGTTTGGTATTAGTGAGACACGTGTTGTCAACCGCATTAGTACTATTAAAAAAGATCTGAGATTAGTATTTGGCGACATGGTTCTATAATCCCTAGCTACTATTTATAATAGAATATAGGAGTTTCATATGGCTACTAAAGCAATGTCAAAACATAATCCAACGTGTAGTGTATGTAATTCAGGACATCGTAACCTTATTGAGAGTATGATACTCCTGAATAAATCTATGCCTGAGATACAAAGAGAGATACTAGAACGATTCACGATTAAGTATAATCTACGTGCACTATACGCCCATAAGAAAAAACATATGGGTGATGCAAAAGTAACAACTGAAGCAGTAGCGAATCAAATAATGGTATCGTCAGAAATGAAGTCTATCAATGAGCTATACAAAATAGGAAAGCTCGATATGAACGACAAGGCTTCTACACTGAACATGCTATTGTCCAAAGTCATCGGTTTTATCGAAATGTTAGAGAATATTCCCCCACACCAGTTGCCTCATAAAACAATTCAAGGGTATATCGGAGAAGCGCGAGGACTGGTACGCGACTTAGCAGCTCTAGAGGGCGTCGGAACTGGCGGAGACGTTATGAACGTCAGTATCATCAACATGGAGATTAGCACGTTTAGTAGGGCTGTAGCCGCAGTTGTTAAGGAAATGTTCCCTGGACAGGAACCGGAGTTTGCCAGACGTGTAATGGAGAGACTAGCATCCATCGAATCGAGTATAATAGATACATCACACATTTTACCACACAATAATGACGATGAGGATGGAATAATAGATGGTGAATCCACTGATAGCTAATAAGTTTGGAGATGTCATTATGCATCTTTCGTATATGGATACACGAGAGAAGCAGATGCGTGGGCTACAGCACGTAGCTTCCTTAGATGGTGATAAGGGGCTATTATTCCCTACGCATGGTGGCGCGGGATATCACATGAGAAACGTCCGCTTCTCCATCGATATCTGCTACGTGCGTGATGACAATATCATAACAGCTATAGATACTGTAAGACCAGAGGTGGACACGAGCGTGGCACCACCAGAATCTAGCTGGGCTGTAGAGGCTAATGCTGGATGGTTCAACTCTAATGGTTATGTGGTTGGCGACGAGATAGACCTTAGGGTATAGAAAGAAGAATGAAATGAATCTATCATTTATCAGTAAAATTGTAGCACCAGTACTTGGTAAGATGTTTATGCAAGAAACGATGGATGCTATAGTATCGAAAGTGCCGAGTACAGATATTGAGTCGTTTATATTAGGAACGTTCACTGGCAAATTTGAGACTATACGTATTTCTATCCACGGCATTAAGATAAATATGACTGATTTCTCGATTAGGAGATTTTTGAAACAGGTAGAATCACATGATTGGCGCGGCATGATTGATTGTGCAGTAGCCTCAGTGATAGATGGAATAAAGAATTAATTATAGGAGAGTGATATGGATAGAAAAGCGTCGATTATCGACCTTCCACACAATAAGCTGTCGCCGGATATATGGAACACATCTGATGATGTGCCAGTACTACGTGATGATATAAAGGGCATGGTGACTCTACGCATATTCGATGCTTTATCCGGATACTTCAATGACCCGAATCAGTGGACATTACTATATCTTATCGGTAGCTCAGCAACTGAACAGTGGACAAATGACAGCGATATTGATGTCACTGTAATTATTGATAGGGATAAGTTTGAAATGGCTAATGGGGTTGATGCTGATGAGAAGGATGCGTGGACCACATTACTTCATATTATTCGTGGCATTAACGGTGAAGTAATACCAGGAACACATCACCCCATTAATTATTATATGAGGACTGATAATAAGCTTGAATCCGATGCCATATACAGTATTGACGGTAATGTATGGCTAAAGATGCCTCCGCATCTTGATATATCATGGAGCCCACGTGGCATAATGGACTTTATATGGATGAAAGCCATCCACTACGCACGAATGTTTGATATTGAAGGTGGCAAACTTAGTAGAGACTTAACCGATCTAAGACTACTTAGGGAATATGCATCAGAGGCTGATGGTCAGCTCGATAAGTGGTTTACGTTTAGGCTTATTGGTGCTATGGCCGAGGTTGATGCTGATATACGTCGCATGGTTAAGCAATATGAACAGATTCATCAAGAAAGAATATCCGCTTTCAACATGCCAATGGACGCATCAGATGATGAGATATTTAAGATGTCTAGAAATTGGCTACCAGCCAATATTGTATACAAAATCCTTGAAAGATATGGGTATATACATGTACTATCTACATTGAAGGAAGAGAGAAGGAAGCATGGCATGTCCAATGAAATGCTTTCTCATGTGTCAAAAATATTTGGATGGAGAGAGGCACAATCAAGGATAACGACTGCACCACCGCGTACTCCGATAGATATAGATCGTGGATACGGTGGTGATGATAACGACGATTGGTACGAGCCAGGTGATTTCGAGAATCCATATACAGCAACATGGGATGCCGAACGCCAGATATATATCATGACAGCCCAAGGTAGAGATTTTGCGTATTGTACGCCTGGGGATGTTGCTGTAAGACTAGAAGATAGGCACGTATTTGACCTCATTGGAAATGCGCTAACCGATAACTCACCTGCAACGAAGAGAGTGCTTAAAGACCCATATAAGTACGCACAACTCGCTGCCGATATCGCTTGGGAAGGTGAGATTGAGGATATGGAAAAGATGGGTCTAGTGCGCCCTAAAGAAGACGAGAGTGACCCATTCTACAATACCTATATGAAGGGTCATCAAGTGTATCGTGCAACATACGAGAAGATTAAGGCGTATATAGAGAGTAGGATTCAGCAATGGAGGAACAAATGAAGTCTTCGGCACAACAAATTAACGTCATTGAGCTTGGTGAATTATATAGAAATGATTCACAAGGATGGTTCGACCCAAAACTAGTTGATGATCTCTATAATCAGCTCATAGGATACGCCGATATCATCTACAGTAGTGAGCAGTCAGCTATGGCCGCAGACAAGTATAAGCCGCTATTTATAGATTTGTATAATGCGGACACATATCCTGATCGAGTAACAGCTATTGGAAATATCGTAGAAGAATCGAAGGACAATCCAGACCTATTAATGTTATTTAATGTTAGTCCTGTAATGGGCGGGATGGAAATCAATGATGCTACACGTGGTTACATGCCGAGCACCGTGGGATCACCTGTAACCAATAGATTTCCAGGACAGAGAGCATCACAAACTACAGATACAGATGTAGAGGCGTGGTTTAATGGATCAAAGGTAGTTGATGGTAATGGAAAGCCGATGGTGGTGTATCACATAACTGATAAGGATTTTACTACCTTTGAACACGGTGATATTGGTTTCCACTTTGGAGATAAGGGTACTTTCGATAATATGACTGGTGCCGTAGAGTCGTCATATGATAGATACGAGAGTGATACCGACCCATACGTATTTCGTGCGTATTTGCGTATAAATAACCCTATGTACACTAATCGTGATCCCTTATATTGGGACGAGGTACAGAATCTCAAAAATGCGTTCGGTAGTGATAGTCGAGTATCTGAGGAGTTTACTGATGGTACGATAAAAACTCCACAAGATTTTGTGAGCGTCCTTAAGTCTAAGGGTTATGATGGAATTATCTATGATAACGAATATGAGGGTGGGAAATCATATATAGTGTTCGATAATAGCCAGATATATGTTATCGATAGGCCACAACTTGAGTCTGCATATAATGATGATATGGGTATCGATTACTATAAGATACCAGAACGTAATACGTTGCAAACTAGAAATAAAGGATAGTACCACATAGGAGTATAATATGAATGAGATGGAACGTAAGGCCGCGTGGTCTGATGTAAAGCGTAAGGCATTTAAGCTATACCATAGTGGTGCTGTTCATCCAAGTGTGATGACACCAGAGCGATTTGAGGGTACAGTTGATGGCCATCATGGTACATACAATATAGTACTCGCATATCCTGGTGGTAGATCAAACCCAGAGGCTGTAAACTGGTGGAGCTGTGACTGTTTGTGGGGCCAGTGGTGCAAGATTATGCAGAGATTCCACTTGCGCAACAGGTTCTGTAGCCATGCGCTAGCTGCGGCAGTATACTTTGGTAAGAATAAGCCGAAAACGTGGGAAGAATCCATCGGTGGTGACAATCCAAATTATCAACCTGTAGTAGAGCCAGTAATACCTGTGCCTGGCCAGTTTAATACCACAGCTATGAGAACAGCACAGAGTGATCCGTTTAATCAATGGATAAGATCGAACCTTGATGATATACAGGAGTGGTTTCATAATATTGGATATGATTTTCTAGATGAGCCAAGGGATAGCGCTATAACACTGTACGATATAATGGCTGGATATATATGCCCTGGCAGACCAGACTTTAGTGATAATCCAGGTCGTGGTGATGATCTAGCAATAGCATTGGAGGCATCATTAGGGGAGAGTGCATTATATTTCGGTAGTGATGAGGCTGAGTCAATATGGAAGTTTAGTAACAGTGATAATAGTAAGACATATTATATTAATCCAGGAGTTGTGATTACTACAGGTACTACGATTAGGGATATATTGGTTGATAGTCAAGGTGAATCTATTAGTATGAGAACAGCACAAGCCGATGGCATCTCAATAGATGTAGACCTCATCAAAAGGTGGTACGAGCTTGAATATAAGTTGTCGTTCGGCGGTAATGCTATGGCTGACTATGATAAGTTGCAGTCGGAATTCAAGGACGTAACTAGCCGTATGGCGTATGAATTTGAAAACGCATGTATGGAATGGGCAGTAGGCCATATATCATCGATATCATTTGCCCTTAGACAAAATGGGAAATTGAGCGTCGTACATGGATTCGTCGACCAATTGAAGAAAGAATATCCTGATGTCGTGTACAGGGCGATAAATCGTATACCTGAGGAATATAAAAGTGACATCGATGATATATGGTATATGTCAGAGTTGTTTACGGAGATATCGCTGTTAAACAACTCTATTGGAATGATGATAATATCAAATTTAATGAACTCAGCGGCGATGCTACCAGGTAGGAGTAAAGATGGTAACTCAGTTAGCGATGATGCGGCCATTGGAATAAGCACGCTGTACTACATGATTACAAATGCAAAAGATGATGGGCAACTTGCCGCTGCAGTAAGCTATGGTGTGCATGTCCACCATAACGGCGGATCCATCATCGAGTACACACCAAATGGAGATAATTTCGCCAACACAGATCTATTTAATGTTAATGAAGAATTATTAGATCTATCTGATGGTAAATACACCGGACAGTGGGATAAAGATATAAACCATCAGACTACACGCAACTTCCATGATGATCCATCTAGGGAATGGCGTGGTGCCGCACGTAGATTTATAGTAAAAGCAAGAAACCTTAGGAGGTGTGGATAATGCCACTCTATGAATATAAGTGTACAAAATGCGGAGATACTCAGGAAGTATTTAGATCTGTTTCTGAAATGAATAATGGACCGGAATGTGCCTGTGGTACTAAAACAGAAAAACAGCTATCACGTCGTGTAGCTACAAGATTTATTGGACCAGGATTTTATTGTAATGATGATCGTGCCAATAAGGAAGCACACGTCGTATCAGAGGCACTAGCTGAAGGACCACTCTCAGATGGTGAAATGGAAGAAGGCGTCGGGCAGGGTATTGAACGTGCCGCAAAGCTTGGAGTAAAGCCAGAACGTATTATTGGACATGAACTCGCCGAGAAGTATATCTATAAGACTAAAGGTGAAGAAATTGTCGCAGCAACCAGCGTATAATGGAATAACAGCTACTGATATCGGCAATATCTTTGCGGCTGAATTAGATAATAGGTACTATGTTGAGAAGAACATGGGCATCGTTGTCTATGAGAACCAGATTGCCGCAGTAAACGCCATTGCAAATAGAGCTCTGGCTAAGGTCTGTCTACTTATGACAAGACAGACAGGAAAGACCGACTCTCTGGCGCAGGGATCCCTTATTCTTGGCGATAGGTACACGAAGAAGGAACACGGTAATATACTCATATTTGGTCCTAGAGAAGGTCAAGCTGCATTAGTACTTAACCGTATACATGAACGTGCTAGGTATAGGCCATACTTTGATGATATAGTTGATTGGAAATCGTCTACCAAGGGTACAATCGTCTTTAAGGATAAGGGTACTAAATGGTCACGTGAACCAGGTATTCAGATTTCACAGGCGTCAGCTAGTGAAATGGCAAATATCGAAGGTTTTAGTGCTGGATTGATAATGATTGACGAGTCGCAGAAAGTAAGCGATAAGGTCGTCTCCGAAGTAATCCTCCCAATGGGAGGTGCTTGGGGAGCAAGAATTATAAAGTCCGGCACACCAAGACTACGTAACCACTTTCATCACTCGTTCAAAGACCCGACATATACGAAGTGTATATTCCCATGGGAAATGTGCGGGATCCTCAATAGATCTGGTACTATCGATGTAGATGGAACACAGACATCTAGATATGTACTTGATCGAATGCCGATAGCTATCAAGCAGGAGACATATCCTCATAACCCGATTGTTATAGTCGATGGACGTACAATGAGGATACACGATCTACCTGGAGATATGATACCAGATGACTTCCGAACACAGTATATGCTTGAATGGCTTGTAGATGCAGACCTCTTCTTTAGTGAAGAGCAGGTAGAGGGCATGCTTGGTGGTGGTCCGATAATACATGGTAGCACATCATGGGATGGTGGCGAATACTATGCATCATGGGATCCTGCTGGAGGTTCATCAACCGATTCTGATGGTACTGGTAAAAATGACTGGTCTGCACTCAGTATTGTTAGGAAAGTGGAAGATCTAAAGACTAAAGTGCATAGCGATGAGAGGTACGGCACTGACTACACCGTACAGCTTGAGTGGGTTAGGTCGCTGATATCAAAAGATGGAAGATTCCCATGTAAAGCGTTAATCATTGATATGACCGGATGCGGACAGCCTGTACTCGATTTTGCTAGGCAGAGTTTGAAGGGTATTGGCGTATATGGTATTATGTACAGTAGGACAGACCCAGAATCTGGCAAAAACTGGAAAAATGCCATATTTGACCACATACTTATGGAAGTTGACCGTGGGCTATTTAAATATCCAGATAGGTCAGCTATTGATGGGTATGATGGTGGTAGTGGCCATAAGCCATTTCAGAATTCGGTTAGACAATGGGAAAACCTAGAAAAACACACCATGCTAAACTCTCCTAATAAGAAGATTTGTGCGCCAAATGGTGAACACGACGATCACCCATGTGCTGATGCCATGGTATGCTATATAGCAGATAAACTCATGCATATTAAGCGTGTTATCCGTGGCGGTGGAGGACAGAGGGCGAGAACCCCTGCGATGGGTAGAGGATTATCTGGTGGAGGTGGCGGTGCGCCCATGAATAGAAGTCGTTACAGGTAGTTATTATTGGCACCACCTAGCTCTCGTTGTGCGTCTACACTTTTGAACATCACCGTAAATATCTCATACCCTACTATATTGATTAGCAAACACTTTGGAGGTGTCACATGTTTAGAAAAATAGCGCGGCAGTACGATGAACTGCCAAGTTTTCTTACAGACTTAGAATCCGATGCTATCGCTGAGAACCGGACAGCCAGCATGAGGACGGCTAGTAATAAAATTGACCCTACTTCTGTAGTTCTAGAGGGCAGGGATAGTGTGCCGTTTAGTAGGTCTGTAACCGCGCAGCTAGTAGATCACGGTAAGGGCGTATATCAGCATCCGTCAACTGGAGCTATATGGATGGTTGATGGCGAAATGCTTGTTAGAGCGCAAGATGACGATGATGACATGGTACGTGGCTACTTGCAAGCGAAAGGTCTAAAGCCACTATCGTTTGGTGGGGCCAAGGTTGCTATGTCGAAAACGGCACAGCAGACCTATAGTAATGGCCAGCAGGTGAATTATAATGGTAAATCCGGTACTATCGACAGCTCTACAATTGATCCCACTACCGGAAAACCAAAATATGTAGTGAAGTATCAAGATATGACTACCGCTCCCGCAGATCAGGATGAACTTAACAGTGGTAAACCAAGAACCGCACAAGAGCAGGGTGGTACCATCAATATTCGGCTCGTATCGACTGATGAAAATGATGGTAACTTCCACCAAGAGTGGCTAATCAATGGAGTCTCATATGAGTCAGATTCAGAGTGGGGCAGCATAGAAGTCTCCGGTCCTAATGGTCTTATCAGTGATGTTGAGCCTGGATCTCAAGATGGCGATGCCTATAATGCGATAGTGCTAGCTATTCATGGTGTAGGTGGGCCCACAGAAGATAATGAACAGCATACCTGGGATAGAAAAGAATTCGATAATGCCCTACAGCAGGGTGGCTACTCTGATAACTCTGAACCAAGAACTGCACAGTACGATATGTCAGGTTCTGGCGGTGATTCTATGACTAATGAAGAGTTAGCTGAAGAGCTGAATCAGAAGTCTGCGTTCCCAGATGTAAATAAAGGTAAGGTTCAAATACTGGGCATAGATGAAAAGCCCATTGACTGCCCTGGAACTGGATATGTTGACGCCCACCCAGAGGGTGCAGATCGCGGAGGATATGTTCCATATTGGGAATGCAATGGAGCTAAGGCGTATTATTCGTCTAATGAGGAATGGGCTAGCGTATAGAGCTGACTGGAGTTAGTAATGGATAGTATTCGATTTACTGGTCCAGGTAGAATAGCTCAAATGAGGGCAACAGAACTTGGACCAGATAATGAACCTGGTATTGTAGTACGCGAGAGGTACGATCTTCCAGATAGAGATACTCGTATATATGTCATGGGTGACGATAATGTAGTGGTCACTAAGAAGGGTAGGAGTGGCTACACGTTCGTTTACCCAACTGGTGAATCCATGCCAAACTACGTTGAGCATCCCATACATACTGCTATTGACCTATTTGACGAGAATGTTGACCGTGACGATGTTATTTCGGTTAAACATGAGCATGACATACCACATGGTGTACGTTCTAAAATCCCACAGTCTGAAATGGACGAGATTGTAGAGGACATACACGAGCGGAGTGGCATGGCCGCAGTAGCTGGACTATCAGACCAGGAGAAGCAGGAGAAGCATAAACGCTGGCTTGGGTACATGATGAAGATGAAGAAGCAGCGTGAAGAAGCAGCGGAGCATGCTGAAGATCAAAGGATCAACGATGTTACCGGATATCTCATGAATGCTTATGGTGAAAAGGCTGTCTCAATATGGCCTGGTGGAGAAGTTAGGGTTAACGGAGAACGGTACGACAAGGGCATTCATGGTCCATATGAAGAAGAAGTGCAAGAAGTAAGATGTAAACAGTGTGGTATGAAGTTTACAGGTAAGAAATGCCCAAGATGTAAGACTGTATCGGCACAAAAGGAACATCGCTCTAAATTCTCTATTGATGAAGCCAAGAAGATCGGTGAGAAGCTTGGCATAAATTGGGATACAAACCCGTTCACGGTAGAAGACTTCTGCGATGGGCTAAACGTGGAGCTGGAGCATGGGACTAAGGCTGGTAAAAATAACATCACAGACGACGATGATATCGAGACGGCTAAAATAGCTCTTGCTCATCTAGATGAGACGCCTGAGTATTACGATAGGCTTCCATATGTAGAAGATGGAGATTCTATGGCAATCAAGGCTGCATATAATGATGGGCGTAAATCGATGCCATCGTCTGTTAGAGTATATGATACCGAGGAACAGGACATGGCTAATGCAATGTCCGGTGGTGCTACGATAGTGGATTCCTGGTCGTAGGCTCTACTATACTAATGGTAGTGTAAGTATGATACCCAACACGCGTTGGGATGGAGGTTGAGTACAAATGCGTATACAAGCCGCGCTCAATACGAATAGTGATAGATCGATTGGTAGTGATGAGCGTCACCGACTAGTCGAATGTGCATATAAGAAGGTAAGTGAATACTGTAAGTCTCTGAAACTGGATGGGGCTCAGGCTTCGTTTACTGGCATGGATATGCTCAACGTAGACATCAATGCGTGTGGTGTTGGCAACGTTAGGGTAGCAAAACTACAGTTTGACGTTGTATATGTTAACCCGACAGGCCAATCTAAGATGCCGGTTGTAGTGACATATGCAAATGGTCGATATGCAGTAGACGATCCTAATGATGACAGCATGGTAGACACCACTAATAAAGCACTAACTACGTTTAATACCGGTAAAGATGCTGACACTCTTACTAGAACAGAGCTGATCGATGATATAGGTCTGTTCTTTAGGACACACCGTGATAAGGCTATGACCTATTTCAAGGAAAACTTGGATCCGGAGCAGTTTGATGAGGTAGTTGCATCCGCTCTAGATCAACTTGAAAAGCCGAGTCTTGAAGATATGGCTGTTGATCTTGGTATAGCTAAATCTGGTACACGTAAGATGTCAGACCGCACCGATATTTCACCAAATGGTGATGAAAGTATAGTACATAACCAGCTAACAGCTATGAATAAGACTGCTGCAGGGTTTAAAGGTGGACCTTGGGGAAATCCAGTATTCCCTGGTGCACCATTATCGGCACCTAGAATGGCCGAAGAGGTTCTCAGAGTAGCTCAAAAAACGAGACAGGACATACAGACTGTTTTCAATGGTATGATGAAGATGAATTCATCAATGTCCAGTGATGATGTTGAAGAAGTTATTGATGAGATTGCAAATCTTGGGTTCGATGTCTCAGCACCTAAAGGAAGAGAAGCACTTCCGTTTACCATGCCAGTAGAGCTGTCCGAACCTCATAATCAGCATCTTGGTAATCCTACTGATAAGAAATATGAAGATAGCATAAAAGATTTCAATATAGTAGAGATTGATACTGCTGGTGTAGATGGTAAATCTAAGAAAATTAAGACTAGTCAGTACCATGCTGATACTTCTGAAATGGGTAGTTGTCCAGAGTGTGGAAATGATATGGAAGAGATTCCTGGTGGTGGACCACACTGGGCTAAGATGGAATGCGTATCGTGTGGATATCATGAGGATAGAGAACGCAGTCAGTACGATAGTCCGGCTATGCATCGCGACTTTGATACCGATACGCAGTTAGGTATACGTAGTGATGAAGAATTCCGTGGGGATGGGCATATATCTATACCACAGAGTGGATTTTTCAGTGGTGCCCGCAATATGGATAAATTCGCTAGACTGGTAAAGGTAGAAGCGAAGAAGCACTATTGCAGACATATGAACGAAGATGGCTCATTTGAAGGCGGATTTGATGGGCATGTTGCTCACCTTATGAGCTGTGGCGTTGGTAAGACTGGGCATAAAAAGAGATTGTCTAGAGAGGCTGCACAGAATATGTGCGCTGGTATATATGATAGTGACGATAATGATGACCCGTCACCTGGCAGACGTACAGCACAAGACGATAATAAATACGATGACATTCATGCTGATCAGAGGCATGAAGATCAATTGGAAGGCCACGCCACTCGCGACATGGATGGTGACGTAAGTAATGGATATATGATCAAGAGTGATCATAGTCATGATGGAGAAGAGGCGTGGTTTGATTTCATAGATGCCGAGACTGGCAAATTGCTTACTGATTGCTATGGTGACGCTGAGTGTCAGAGAGTAAAAAATAGATATGACAGTGATGGCTGGCATGAGGTTAGTGGCGATACTGGAATGAGAACCGCACAGACTGATGGTGAATTGTCGGATGTACTTAGTACACCAACTGGTGATGCGGTAAATCATAGTACAAGTTCATCCATTAATGTAGATGGGTCGTCTAGTGGTAAGACTCGTTTTACGGATAAACTGCTTGCAAATAGAAATAGATCTAATAGCCTTAAAGATGCTTTAAAGATGACACTTAAAGATGTTGGAGTTGGACCACACGAAGCTGGTCCAACTGCCGATCAAATCATGAACGAAATGAATAGTAATAAAGATGAAGCTGGGCTTGAGGATAGTGATCCATTTGGTCGAGATCATCAAAAATCTATTACTACTCTTGGTAAACCCATGGGTGATCACGATTCTAGATGGGGATTACCGGCAAATACTCAGATGGCATTAGCTGAGGATAGAGCCGCACAATTGAGATATATAGGCGATCTTGAGGGTGCCTATATGAAAGCATATAATGATCTTGGTGCAGATTATCGTGGCTCAAGTGATGATCATATAGTACAGGATCTAGCTTCTACCATAACTACGATTAAGAATGCTGGTGAAGATGGCAAGCGATATATTGCTATGCTAGAGTCAATGGCACGTAGAATGGGTGGCAGCTCATATGATAGGTGGGTAAGGGCTTATGATATTGCCAATGGTGTAAGTAGTAGGCTTGCTTCTCACGCAACAAATGAAGCCGCGAGGATTCTCAGTATCGTAGAAGATAAAAAGAAAAGACGTGTTGAGGATCTTAAAAGTAAAGAACAGAAAACTAATGACTTCGACACGCAGATGGGTAGGCAGCCTGGTGCCGGAAATCTTCCATGGGAAACTAGCGGACCATCAGTAGGTGGAACTAGTGGTATTCCTAGTCAGGATCCAATGCCATTTTCTGCATCGGCTATGAGAACTGCATCGCAGGAGATTGTAGACCGTACTGAGGAAATCCTAATTGATGACTTCAATTACAGCAAATACGATATACAGGATGGTCAATTTGACGAGAACGACTACATAGCTGCTCGTAGTCAGGCTGAGGCTGAAGTGGAATATGAGCAGCGAGTTGCGAGACGTCAAGTATAGTAAACAAATAGGACTCGATCGATCGTGGGGCTGATTGTTTAGTACCCATTCGTCTATTGACAAGAATGGGCTTTTCGTGGTATAATGGAAGTGTGGAACCGTCGGCCCCGTGTTCGTTGAGCCTTTGGAGGCAAGACATGGAATGGCTAACTAGCATGGTATCACATGCGAGTTTACATAGTGCTCAGGAGGGTAATGCAGAAGAATTTGAACTAGATACTGAACAGTTGCCCAATATCATGACAGTACTCGAATGTTATGGTGAAGCGCAATCTGGTCTATCCCAACATCAGCCCTCAAAGATGTATATCACAGGTGATATATCGCTAGCCTTTAGTGGGATACCTGGAATTAACGATCCTTCAAATGCGAAGGAAGTGCAAGACGTAGTAATAGAAGAGCTTAACGCCAACGACTATATCAAATGGTCAGAAGTTTACGATAGCATCAGCGGGTCCGTGGGTATCTATGGTGATAACTGGACATTCTCATCTGTTACTGTACCAAGGATCGGAGACAGTGGCGAATTAATCGTCAACCTAGTATTTTCAGCAGAACCAGAAGGCTACGAATCCGAATAAAATTAGACCGCGATCTATAGCTAAGGGGAAATCAACTATGGAATTGTGTGAATTGCTTCATAGATATCCAGAAATGGGAACATATCTTACCAAACGTGCATCAAAAACTCTACTTAGATCAGATGATGTACAGATGGCTAAAACTCTTGGAGTTACTGTAGCGGAACTCAAGCGTATTGCTGATGATGCTGGCTATCATATTGAGCCATACGTCGACCGTATAATACAATATCCTGGGATGGTGAAATGCCCGTTACTTCGTGACAGACATTTCGTAAAGATATGTCGTGGGGCACCTGATATATCGGCGGCACCAACATCGGTGCTAGTATGGGACGAAGAGCGGTGGGATGAGACAACTGGAGTAATTCCTGGTGTAAGGTGCAAGTATTATCAAGGACTTGGACACACATTAGACCCATCCGCTACTGCACCAAGGATGATGGGAAGTGCACCATCCACAATGCAGGAATCCGAACAGCCCAAGTATGAGCGATATAATGAAAATGTTATGGATACCGATGAAGACGGAAGAGAGTATATTAAATATAAAAAAGGTGAACCTAAACTCGATGAGTATGGTGATCAGATACCGGTGTATGAAGGAGAGATCATGCACCAATATGAACAAAAATCTAAAGTTGGTATACCTGGTGGCCAATTTTACGGTGTATTCGTCACGACAGTACAATGTGGATATATAGCGCCTAATGAAAAACCTAAGTCAGTGGTAGCTATAGACCACTATGGTCGGCCAATAGTATCGCAAGAAGATGGCGAAAGAGTCAAGGCCGATAAGTATGTTGGATGGGTACAGACTACACGTGAAAATATAGGGCTCCTAGAAGATATGGGATTTCATCTGTCACGTCGATCATATAATGCTGATAAAAGTCGGTTTGAGAATGTTATTGGTGACTCGGATGCTATGGACCAGTTGGAGTCATATGCTGGACTTATGACTTGGGATATGAAGCCAAAGGGCGTAACATCTACACCAAAAACAAAAGAAACAGATAGTGACGAGAGCAGAGCTGACGTTAGACGTCGTGTAAAGCGTCGTAAGACAGCTCCTGTAGTCGATGATATTGATGCTAGCAAGACTCCGGATATACAAACTGATTCATATACTGGTGAAGATGATAGACTTCTACCAGAGAGCGTTGAATCAGACGATGATGATATACAAGAAGATCCCATATTGCAGCAATTATTCCAGAGACAGCATGATGGGGATATAAGGAAACGCGATACATTCGATAGAAGTATACCCCGTCCTAAAGATCAGGGTACTAAAAATAAGAGCCTGGTAAATCGTACTCTGTCAATCGACCAAGTAGAAGAATTCGCACAGGACTTCCTAGCAGAGGAGGATCGAATATACGAAGAGTATGATGAGAATGAAGTTAAGGATTTTAACGATGCATTCCGTATATTCATCGATGAAATCAGGTCTAGTGGTGTTAAACTTAGTAAGGGTGATGTTGATGCGATAGCACAAGAAGTGTACGTGCTTACGGCAAAGAAAGGTAAGAAGGGTCTACGCCCGACCTACCGCAACGTTGACCCTAAGGAACTTGCACTGGTAGATGCAGCACGCCAAGGTAATCAGGGTGCGTGGGATGAGCTAATATCTAAGAATTATAATAATGTGGTCGGCCTAATGGTGAGTGAAGGTTGCAATCAAGAAATGGCACATGATGTTGCTCAGTCAACGTTTGTTAACGCATACGCAAAGATTGATACGTTCAAGGGCAATTCTAGTTTTAAGACATGGCTATTTATGATAGCCCATAATCAGAAAAAGGATTACCTGCGTAAACAGAAGTTACGCGAAGATAACCAGATATCACTTGATGCGCCTCATGGAAACAGTAGCGAAGGTGATCCAGGTGATGATGGCAATGATTCATTTGAAGCAAATGGACCAAATGCTATTAGATCACCACACAAGATGCAGGAACAGATGGAGTGGGAAGATACGATAGCTCCAATATCTGATGCAATTAGTAACATGCCAGAACATCATCGCGATGCGTGGCTTATGTATCATACTTTTCCAAGTAGCACAACACACCCATGGAATAGAGAGATGGTAGCGGACGCACTTGGAATGACTGATGGACTAGAGCCAGGTTCTACTGAGTATAAGAGGAAAGTTGAGCGCGTTAAGGATGCTGTTGGTAAGGGTAATAACATCGTTAATAACCAGATGGCACCGTTGCAGTATCTGTACGACCCTAATGCGAAACCTGAGACTAGTATACCATTCAAAATTGGTGATGAAGTCGCTATTAATAGACGTGATCCGCAGACTGGTTCTACATACCAGTTGCGTGGTATAGTCGATAATATTAACCCAGATACAGAGACTGCACTCGTCCTAGTTGATAGAGTAGCACCACGTAGTTCGCCTTGGGCTAAGCGTATCGATGAAATGAAGAAGAAAAATGGCGAGTATGCTGTCAATTTCCCTATTATGGAGATAACGAAGGTGTAAGGGAGGTGATCAACCATGAACTGGTTGGTACAGCTACTCAAAAGTGAGGAAAACTGGAAGCCGTGGGCGATCGCGGCTGGGGCAATACTCAGAAGGTTTGCCACTATTGCTGGGTCAGCGTTGCTGACTTATTGCTCTGATAATTGGATTACTTGGTTGCATAGCGCAATCAATACTAACGAGAAGATTGCTATATATTGGGGAGTTATCTATATAGCGATTGAGTTTGTACAAAAGGCAATACGAGAATCGAAGAAACAAAAGATAGGAACCGCGACTTGATCTTATTTCTCGTGGTTTGTTCACTGATAATGGCTAAGTCTACATCGGACTTAGCCATTATCATTATTTGGATAGCGGAAATAGAATTAACGACGTCTAGTGCTCCCCGTACGTCTACACTGATAGGAACGAAAACGTGTTCACTTTGTTGATAATAACATTAAAGTGACTGTAAGGAGTCCATCATGCTATATAATGACGATGATACTTCAGATGTAAAGATGGTAAATATTATAGACTGGAGTAGAATGTTGATGGAAGTATTATTCCCTAACGGGATGGAAGAACCATTGCCCACAAAATGGGATCATCAAGCGTATTCTAGCTATTTAGGGTATGTGGATCCTAGAAACATGTTAGAAATAACTACTCCAATATACCCTATCGATAGTAATAATAAACTTGGTACATCGATAATGGAGATAACACTTATTGATAATAGCAGAATTGTATTGCCTATCATAGTGAAAATATTAAGGTCATATAGATTTCATACGCGTAGTGAAGCATATAAAGCAGAAACCGAGTTTTGGAGTAGCGAAGCCTCTATACCAACCGTACCAGGTGTAGACGATGCAACTCTTATGTGTAGATACCACATTATACATTGATGACCTCTAAAGAATTGGCATTTTAGGTGTTCTCGGTCTTATATATCACCCAGAATAATTTTAGGAGGGGTCCAATGACCGAGAACACCCAGGAATTTAAAAATTTAGGGCAGCAATCCATGGATAAAAGTGAGATTGATAACGGTGGCAATAGGAAGCCATCAATCTCTGATGTAAAAGAATGCATGGCGCAAATCTACAAGGATGCATACCTACGCAAGAATCACCGCATTGACTTAAGCCACGACGAGATTGAAAGTGAACCCATTGCCACGATGGAAGCAATCGTTAAGAGTAATGTGTTTACTGATGAAGAAATCGAAAATCTACAGGGAGAAGCTGGAGTACGGTTCGCCATTCACCAGTATTGATGACGCGGATATGCCATTCACATTCGACTCTATAAACAAATCATGTAGTATGTGCGAAGGCCACTGTGAAAAATGTTCAATGATGGATAAGTATATATTACACTTGAGTAATATCACAGGAATGCCACCAACAGTGTTTATGCGCGATATGTTAGTGGCATTCATCCGATCTGTGGTCACCGGTACAGATCGGATGATAATTAATAATGAGGGTCGTAAGGCTACAGCTAATTTACTTGATATAGCATCTCCAATATACGGTAGTAAAATGGACAGAACCGATGCTAGCGCGATGTTAGACTTCATACTAAGAATTATGCGTGATATGAATGGATATAAACAGGCATCTGAGGAGGCAGTAGCTCTTAATATGGTTACACTTGCTTGGATCATAGGATTTGCGATGGGTAGTCGTTCATTGCATATCAAGAGCTTCGAGTCTCTTTTCAAAGAAGGCAAGGACGATGTCCAATAAACCTTAAGACCTCAAGAGTCCTTTTTGATAAAAAAGCTGTATCCTTCGTGACGGGAGTATCATCGTCAGGTCTCCCGTCACGATCCTCAAGAACATACGGAAGTCCGACCTGGCCGTAACAGACATGAACCGAAATTGGCCCCATTCGCTCCTTGCTGTACGTCTACACTCTTAGAGGGCGCGGTGTGCATCCCTTGAAACTTACGGAGGTAATTGTATGACACAGTATCCAACTCTGGATACGAAGATCGGTAAAGATGCTGTCGGGGGTGTAAATATGGCTGATCAAATATTCCGTGTACTGCATGGAGGACAGTCTGATGATACAAAAGTAGAGGAATACTTTTGTAATCATTGCGGATTAGATGTAGAACAGCCAGTAGAGAACGTAAACATACCCGATGGATGGCTCTCTGTAATTGATAATGAAGAAGAACACAGTTTTTGTTGTAGACCATGCATGGTGGCGTACTATTTGGGGAGATTAGCGGAGTCTGGACAACCGGTATCACGCGATACGGTCCGCACAATCCTATCGGATGCTGAAACCCGCGATGCAGCATTGCATATCACGGAAATAAACTCGGCATCAAATGGCATAGCCTTAAACGATATGGGCGACTACGTACGAGCCATATGCACAACTGGAGATCCAAGACTGCTCACAACGGCAGCAATATTAATAGCAATCGGAGCCTACAAATATGATGCTCCGATGCAATCATAGCGACTATAGGGGGGCATTAGATGACACAGCAGGAGTACGACACTATCATAATTGCGCTTCAGGGTATAAAAGATCATGCAAGATATAAGCGGGATACAAGTGGCAATGGACTCCACACGTATTATAGAGGTCACCATGACGGCATAGCTCGTGCTATAAATATACTAAATAAGAATGTGACAGTCACGGAGCCTGATGTCGAATCACCACCAGAAGTAGCAAAGAAGATGGCTATGAAGCGCGATGAAGTCCGCGCTAAATATCGTACAATACTTAACGACATACAGGATCTCAGCAAGATGATATCACAGACTAGACTATCACGTTATCAAATCTCGCATTATCAAGGGGCAATTGATAATGCTGAGGTAGCATTAGAAGAAGTTGGCAAAGAAATGATGAAACTGCAGCGCGAATTCAGGGAATATATAGTGAAGCATAACCTCATCGGTATGGAGATGTAAATGGATAGATATATATTTTTAGATATAGATGGAGTATTAAACGATCACATATCACATGCTAACGGTTATTCCGGTATCAAAAAGGAATGTGTTGATAACCTCAATGCGATAATTGATGCGGTGCCTGATGTGAAAATAGTAATATCATCAGCGTGGCGATATATGGTACTACGAAAATCTATGACAATACTTGGATTTGAACACATGTTACTCATATGCGGAGTAAATTGTGAGGGTAGGATTCACGGCTATACTATTTCGGACGAGGACGTAGACGTATCTGATGAACAGTTAGAACAATGCAAGAATTTGTATGAAGTTGGGCTTGTAGAGCGTGTTAATGAAATACGTCAGCACATGAGTTTATGCGAAAAGGATTCTATGTTTGTGGTACTAGATGACCTTCCGCTTGACATGCCAGAGTTAATAAGAGTTGATTGCAATACTGGTATGACATCAGATGACGCTGCAGTAGCAATAGAAATGCTGGGAGGCTACCAGTTCCATGGTAGAGCAGAATTCACACTCACGCGTGACCCAACAATCACGTTCCCAACCCCGACCAATTAAGTCAGGATGGTCGCGTGGACTATGCAGAGGCAATGATCATCAACGTTCTCTAAATGAGGATAGTATCACAGTTAGAGAATGGTATAAGAAGAATAAATGGAAGCAACGGATCATAGTACTCTTTATTCATCTGCTCTACGGGATCATAATGGGTGTGGTAATGGGTACTATGTCGAGACTAATTCCATACATACTCAGATAGGAGTTATACATGACTTATGAGAAAATATCTCGTAATGCGCGTGATCAAGCAAAAAGTCTGGGTCATGATATGTCGAGATTTGGCGCACTATCGTGCGTTATTGGTGGTAGGACATCAACATGTAGGAAGTGTGGCATGATTATACGTATAAGCACACTAAATAAGGTAAGTGGTGATGCAATTAGTGTAAGATGCGGTAATTAACAGTTTGCCGGTACTGGCTGAAAGGTCAAATGTGGATGGTAACATTGGCATAATTAAAATCGTGGCATGCGTTTGAGAAGTACGCTGTACCATGATAAACACACAACCAAAAATACAACAGCAAACCAATGATTGCTCCGTAGTACCGGCATTATTTGAAAGTGAGAATAACAAAATGCATAGAGTATATACCATACACGATAAAGCAGGATTAACTAATCCTGATTTCTCCAAAAGACTTAGCCGACAATATGCTGGTAAAATGGACGCTATTGCGGGTATGAAGACATACCGCGAGGCACACTGTGTAATATCATGGATTGTTGTAAATAACATTCCACGTGACCCACAGGTTGAGTTTGAGTATCATAGGAAGGATATAGACAGTTGACGAATATATGTGAATCACCCCTAGACCAGAGTGCAGTTGACTACACCATAGATGGAAAGACGTTGGCGACCGCGCTCCGCGCTATTGGGTCTATACTTATGGTAATGCCACCAGATTCCGAAGATCGCGGTGACATAGTAGAAGCGTGGGACAAGATACGCGGACTAATGAATGCTGGAGGTGAAACTCGTGAAACAAGTAATCCATGTTGAAATGACTATCGATAACAAGATCGACGGCCAGGATGAAATGATTAAGGAGAAAATACTAAAGAGTCTACTTCAATTGGAAGTTTGCTGGAATACCATGTACGCTTCGCGTTTACATATTAATGTAAAGAGCGACGAGGATATTGATGGGAATAACAGTAGCGACTGATGGTAGCAGCTATAAAGGTAAGTTCGGTTGGTCATTCGTAGTAGCACGTGATGATGGCAGTATTATCGGCACGTGCTATGGGTGTAAACTTACCAGGCAGTCATGGGCAGAATCCGCGAATGTAGCGGCTGAGTGTACTGCCGTTATAGAAGCACTTAAAATGGTGACCGGTGATAATATCACAATTTTGCACGACTACAACGGAGTTGCGCATTGGGCTAGTGGAAAATGGAAAGCGAACAAGGTATGCGCTAAGGGCTATGTCAAGGAGTTTAAAAAGCTTAATGTATACCCACATTTTAAATGGACTGCGGGACATTCTGGCAATCTGTTAAATGAAATGGCAGATAAGCTTGCGAAACGGGGATTAGACGAGCAGCCAGATGAGCCAGTAGTACAGTGGTTTGAGTTTGGAAATAAGCATAGAAGAATCTAAGAGGGGCATGGAATGGAATTACTTGGTATCAAGATGGGAACCAGTGTTCTCGTCGCGTCTACATCAGAAGTTACCGCAACCTATGTTAGCAATAAGTCGGTAATATCATCATTTTTGTTTGATGGTAAGAAACCACAGCCAACATTCCATAAACTGTGGTTTGCGCTTGATGGGATGCCAGAAACGTGTCAGTTGGTTATTCCAGAGAGTAGAGATTACCATGGATGGCGTCTTAGAGAAGGTTACGTTCCAACAGACATACTACCAATGGAATCAGATTCACCAGATGATAATGTATCTGCTTTGTATTATAGGGTATATGACGTGGTTCCCGAACAGTATGTCAATGAACAGCTATCAATCTCTGTAATAGCGGAAGTTGATAGTGTAGATGACCTGCGTGGATACTCGTTTAGCATTACAAAAAATAACGACTACGGTGAACGCAATATCAAAAAGACAATAACTGATAATACGGCTATTCATCAAGTGATTGATCGAGTCTTGTTCCCAGATATATTGCTGGCGACTAGGCCATGTAAACTTACATCAGAGGAGTCATACGCCATCATTAGGCATCATATCAGGGAAAATATCGATGGCCATCACGCCAGGATGAATGACTATGATTTCTGTCTCACGGTGACCAAGAATATAAGATTGGATTCACCCGAACCATACACAACGGAAGTCATAGTTGGCAAAAAGTCTAGAAAACAAACGCAGTATCGTACACATCGAGATATAGAAGTGTGCAGAATGGCCCCGATTAGAAATAGAGATGGTCTATACAAGGGCTATCCAGCGTGCCCGATATTCCAAGGTGATAACTACAGAGATCTAGAGCAAAAGATTGAGTCATACCTACACGATCTCATGGTGGATATTAACGAACCACTAGAAGATTGCCCACATTGCCATGGATTTGGCGTATTACGTGCGTAAGGAGAATGACAATGCCCTGGCCAGAAGAACTTGGTACTATGGAAACGAAGATTTGGTGCGAATTAAGTGAGGGTGATCAAGTTTATGAGCTTGGTAAAAGACGTGATAAAAATGACCACCTAAAACCGTACTATTACGGTCCATTTGAAGTGGTCAATATCAACATGAGGGTTCTCAGGAATAAAGATAGAAATCGTGAATTCCTGTCATGGCCTGATGGTTTGTACGTAGAGGTGGCTAAATGAGTATAATTGTAAATAAAATCATTGATATGGGCGACTATCTAACTACCCATATCATCGTTTGCGTTGCAGTATTGGTACTGATTGGCATTTTAAAATATGAAGTCAATAAGAGGGCTTACGGTACTAATTGGTATAGGAATATGCCATAGCTAGATTGTAGAGGTGGCTAAATGACAAAGCAGGAATTTCTGCAGATATACCAGGAAGAGCTGAAACGTGTAGTAATAGAACTGCCTGATAAATATGCGTGGCCAGTAGAAAATATGCCGATAGTAGCGGCGAAAATGGTAGATGCTATGATAGCTGGAACGGCGAATTTATACAGTGTAGCTATTAGGAGAACATGTAAGAGGATCGGCATTCCACATACTAGGAAGGCTATGAAGGAATTTGTCGCCGGATTGGAGAAGGAACCATGAAGCGTGTCATAGTTGTCATAGTTGTCATACTTACACTAATTGCTATAGGTGGCTGTGATGATTACAGTCGTGAAACTAAGTGCGTTGGGTCTGATGGAAAGACAGTGATTGTAATGAAAGAATTTACGGATGGTGATAAAGGAACTCAGACCATAACGATAATACAGAACGGTAAAACCCGCATATTCGATAAGTACGATAAAAGCGGTGACATCTCAGGAACCATATATATATAGCGCGGAGGGTAAATTAATGGAAGAAAATGAAAGAGATCCACGTGGACGCACCAAAATTATCATTCAACTTGGATACCAGGATTTAGTAGATCTCATTGGCGGTGATTCACAGGCGGAAGTAGAACTCAGAGACAATATCGTACAATCGTTCGCATCAAGATATCTAAAGGGTGTCGCAAATACGAAGATGGTACAGAATGCCGCAGATGCAGCTAAGATGTACGTAGATAGCCTGTACTACGAAAAAAGTAGATCTAACTCGTGGAATAGAACGCTAAAGGCCGAAGCTATCAAGATGTTCAATGAGTGTCTAAAATCAGAAATGCAGGATATATATGCTGAGTTTTCGCCAGATAAACTTAATGCGACAGTATCCGCTAAATACACCGAACTCAATAAGCGTATCGAAGAGAAGATTGATAGCCTAGATCTTGATAATATGATTAATGCTGCCATTGAGCTATCGGTGCAGAGACGTATCAACATAGGCGTAGAGAAAAGATTGGGTGCCATAGCAGCGGAGATAAATAAAACGACATAGGAGGCGCGATGTTCAAAGGCTGGATCTACTCACAAGACCCCGATATTGATGGACCGCACCTAGAATCACTAGGAGTATCGGTAGTCACGGACTCCTACAACACCGCAAACAAATGCTTTGAAGAATGTTCTGTACCAGACGAGGTATTAACGCAGACCCTAGATAGACACTGGGGTAGATACTTCTGGGGTCTTGAGCGTACAAAATCTGATAATTAGGAGGCCAGATGTCTAAAGTATTAAATATGATAGAGGATGGCAAACATGTTGGCTATGCCATCCAATGTCCAGCATGTAACACATGGCATATGGTTGATGATAGATGGACGTTCAATGGTGACTATGAAAAACCAACATTTCAGCCATCAATAAATGTCAATGCAAATACACCACAAGACGTACATTGCCATTCATATATTACTGATGGTAAGATTAAATTTCTTTCTGATTGTGGTCATGCTATGGCTAACATGGTGGTAGACTTACCAGATATGGAGGAATAAGTGGGAGAAGAGGCACTTGTATGTAGAGAAGACCACAGAGGAAATTGTAGTGGTCCTGTAACGTATCAAATGGTAGAAAGTGCAACATCGGTCAGTGGCTATAGAAGCTACCCGTACTGTGAGAACCACTGGAAAGAGCGATGTAAGTTTGATGAGGAACAGCGTACCAAATATCCGGTGAATGCTCCCTCAGACTTTGACCCCACATATGCTGGGGAAAGATGGGAGGATGGCTACTAGTGGATAGATTAATGGAATGTCTCAAGTGCGGATGCCCAAATTCTAGCGTAGATACGATCTGTAAAGAGTGCTTCTCTAGAAATCTCAAACCTATACCCACGTCCGAGGAGAGACACCAGATAATGGCTGAGGCTGAAATTAGAGGTTTCCGTGATGAAGTTAACAGCATCGCGCTAATGTTGAGTAGTCTAGCCGCTAGTATAAAGGAATTTAGTAGAAGAGATACAGTCGCATACTTCATGCCGGATGGCGGATATCGCATATCAAATATGACTGAGGATGCGGCAGGTTATATCGAGACTATAGTGCCACAGGTAATGAGTATTAATCAGGAACTACCGAAAGGTCAAGAATTGCCAGTCTGCTATGAGGTGACTGGTGATGGATTCAATGGTGATACAGATGAAACAGATCACCTCATTAAATGGGTATTAGCACCAGACGATCTGGCATTCAATACCTGGTACGATAAACAAAATGGCATTTCGGATCCAAGAATAATTGAGAATCGATTTGGCATTGGTATCGATATAGAGCTTGATAAAGATGGGAATGAGATTACTAATGTGGTTACATAAACATAGTTGGAAGATCATCGATTCACAGCAAGAAATAAGGAAAAATATTTTAGATCAGCCGATAGAGAGGTATACAATAATATTAAAGAAGTGTAGAGATTGTGGCGATATACGGGCTGATCGAATACCTGGTACATGGACTTTAGAACAATTACTGGAAGGGAGAAAAGGCTATGGGGAACATGGGCTACTGCAGATTCGAGAACACATTGAACGACCTGAAGGATTGCGTCAGGCACCTGGATGATGAAGATCTATCAGATAGTGAGAATAAAGCAAGACAAGAGTTAATTGCTGTAGCTATAAACATTACTAGTGAATATGGTGATGAATGATGGAAATTTCAAATAGAATGTTTAGTGTACGGCATAAGGGCGTTGATGGTAGAATTGTAAATACTGAATTATTCAGCGATGAAGAGTTTAAGATACGACTACCTCTTCACCATCAAATCGTAGAAAAGACTCCAGACATGGAGAAGATTACTGTGCAATTCGCACAACGCGTAGTAGAATATGTTGTGGTGTCTGCTATTCGATGCTCTATATGTGGTAAGCCGATGCTGCAGTACCCACGTAGTAGCGATTGGGATTGTACAGCATGCAACGCGGTTATAAAGATTGGCGGGAAATAGAATATTTAGTAAAACGTAAATAATATTAAGAAAGGTAATCACATGCAATTCAAGATTTTCAAAGATGCTATAGCAAAACAGTTTAGTCTTATGGCGCAGTACAACATGTTAAGAACTGATGTAGATAAGGATGTCCTATGGGATACGTACCTAAGTAGTTTTCCTGAAGGTACGAATCCTATATACAAGGAACGTGCGGAGTACGACTGTACGGCTTGTAAGCAATTCATTCGGACTGTTGGTGATACTGTCGCGATTATAGACGGTAAGCTTGTGAGCATCTGGGATATCGCGCTTGGTGATGATACATATCAGGTCGTTGCTAATGCAATGTCCGCATTAGTAAAATCCAAACCAATAGAAAATATATTTTTGCATTCCGAAAAGGTAGCTGGAATAGATAAGAATTTCTCACAGCTCACATCTGGTATGCAGACGTGGGAACATTTCTTCGTGCACATACCGAGTGGCGCACGTGGCACCAGATGTTTCTATAAAGCGAGTAAAGATATTGGTCCGGCGTTGTCAGAGGCTCGTGCCCAACATGATGTATTAAAACGTAGCCTAGAAGAGATAACTAATGACTCCATCGATACGGTGCTAGAGCTAATAGCTCAGAATGCGCTGTATCGAGGCGTGGAGAAGAAGAATCTCGTAGAAGCACTCCAGCATATGAAGGCTGATTATGATCGTGTAGATAATGCCGATAGAGATCTCTACGTATGGGCACAGCTTGACGGTCCGTATAAGTTTGCATGTAAGGTTAGAAACGACGTGATAGGAACACTACTCGTCGATTTGTCGGATGGTGTAGACCTTGAGAGAGCTGTAGCTTCATTTGAGGCGAAAGTTGCTCCAACAAACTATCAGCGTCCAACTTCTTTAGTCACTCCGAAGATGGTGGAAAATGCCAAACAGACAATTGAAGGGCTTGGGCTTACATCTGCACTTGATAGACGATATGCAACTCTCACAGACATAACGGTAAATAATGTACTGTTTGTCGATCGAACGACTAGAAGCATTATGGAAGGTAGTGTATTCGACGACCTTGCTACATCTGCACCCGTCAATACGAAAAAGCTTGATAATGTTCAAGAAGTCACTATAGAGAAGTTTATCGAAGATATCCTTCCAAAGGTAGACTCTATAGAGATAATGCTGGAAGATGCACATGCTGGAAACCTAGTTAGTCTGATAGCTCCAGCGGATCCAACAGCAGGACAGTTATTTAAGTGGTCTAACAATTTTAGCTGGTCCTATAGTGGACAGCTAGCTGACTCGATTAAGGAACGGGTAAAGAAGGCTGGAGGAAATGTAACTGGCGACTTGTGCTGTCGCCTATCGTGGGATAACACAGACGATCTAGATTTGCACATGATTGAACCGGATGGATATCACATCTACTACTCGAATAGAAGGCAAAGATCTGCGTGTGGTGGGATACTAGACCTAGATGCCAATGGTTGTGATGGTAATAGGACTGATCCATCAGAGAATATCTATTACCAGAATGAATTTAGCATGAAAGAGGGAGTGTACACCCTTTACGTGCACCAATATACAAAGCGAAATCAGAAGGACTTCGGATTTGAAGTCGAGATCGATTTCAAAGGTAGTGTAACAAGGTACGCGTATCCAAAAGTGATGAATACAAATGACAAGGTGATAGTCGCTAAGTTCCAGTATAGCAAGGCGAATGGTATAGTATTCCTGGAGTCCCTGCCTTCAGCGCAGTCAGGCAAAGAGATTTGGGGACTTAAAACACAGACGTTCCACAAAGTAAATGTCATGCTGCTATCCCCGAATTACTGGGATGGTGATGGAGTGGGCAATAAGCACTACTTCTTCATGTTAGATGGCTGCAAAAATGATAGCCAGCCACGAGGAATATTTAATGAATTCCTTAGTGGTGCACTAGCACCACATGGAAAAGTCTTCGAAATGGTCGGAGCTAAACTTACGATACCTGAGTCCGCCGAGCAATTAAGCGGCATCGGGTTTTCGTCTACGCAGAGAAATAAGATACTCTGCAAAGTCAGCGGGAGTTTCTCCCGAATCATCAAAATAACGTTCTGAGGAGGAATAGCGTGTTTATTAAAGCAAGCCGTATTAAGCTCAGGTTTAATGTTAGTAAGGGTATTGTTAGTACTGAGGATTTGTGGGATCTTCCACTTACTTCTGATAGAGGTGGAGCCAACCTGAACGACATCGCAAAAGATCTATATGTAAAGCTCCAGGATAGTGAGACTCCGGACTTCGTGGATGGTGATACTAAAACAAACTCAGTGCTTCAACTACAATTTGACATTGTGAAGTATGTCATTGATGTCAAGAAGAAAGAGCGAGATGATGCACTACAAGCCAAAGCACGTAAAGATGAAATACAGCACCTGCAGAGCATCATAGCTCGTAAGGAACGTGAAGTACTTGAGGGTGCTTCGGTGGAAGAGCTTCAGGCTAGGATTGCTGAACTAAGCGAGTAAACTATTTGGAGAGTACGGAGCTGTTATACTCCGTACTCTCCAAATAAAACAGGAGGTAGGTAGTGAGAAAACTAAAGATTAATCTAAACTTCGAAGATGATGCGATGCTCAATAAAGATGAAATTGCGCGTATTCTTGAGAGTTACGCATATAACCTTAGAAGTGGGTGTGAATATCGCGCTGATCATCTGATGGATATAAATGGCAATACAGTAGGATATGCGCAGATCGTGGTTGAATAGAAATGAGGGGCTATGGTGGAACTGGCATACACAACAGATTTAAAATCTGTCGAGGAAACTCATGAGGGTTCGACCCCCTCTAGCCCCACCAAAATATCGTAGGGGTGTAATATGGAGATAGAATTAGATTCAATAACTAGCTATTTTAACGTAGCGGCACGGCTCCACAATGGACAAGTTGATAAGGCTGGGCAACCTTATATATATCACCTAGTCAGAGTGGCCTTATCACTAGATGATGTGTTCCTACAAACAGTAGCACTATTACATGATGCTATAGAGGATGAGAAGACAACATTTGAAGAATTAGAAAAGTGGGGAATGCCAGTAGCCAATATAGTAATACTCATTCATCTTACACGCAGAAAAGATGAAGAGTACTTTGACTATATCTTTAGGTGTTGCGAAGATCGCAATGCCGCAAAGATTAAAAGAGAAGACCTGAGAGATAATTTATCAAACGATCGACCAGGAAATTACAAAATTGATCCAAAATTGAGACAGCGTTATGAACGCGCTCTTATCATTGTTAATGGGTCATTGGTGGAGGTGCAGTAATGATACTGATATGCCCACGATGTGGTAAATTATTTGATCAGGTATCGAATGGTCAGACTGAACAGTACGAGATGTGTGATAACTGCAGAGAAGAGTGTAGTACGACCACTAAACCTGCTATACAGCAGCAAGTTGAGGTAGTAGAGCCCAAATGGCGTGGTCGACCCAAGGCGGTTATATTACTTGAACATCTTCTTATCGGTGGCACATTTAACTCTATGGGCGAAGAATGGGGAATGGACGATAGTGGAGATCTGGCGGTAAAACGTACCCGACAGCGAGGGGATATAATTGATCAGGTGTGGTTACATGTCGACACTAGCATAAAATTTCTAGTAGATACGGCTAATAACATGTCAGATGATGATATATTTTTGATGGCGGTACAAATAGCTATGAATAGAGGTAAATGATGTCTAGTGGAACACCATTATCTAGTGACACTACTCGTACCACTCATGGTAGAGTTGGTGGAATCGCAATGAATACCGAGGCAACCTGCTCAGCGTGTAGCACAGTTGTGTGTCCAGAATGTGCAAAGTCGTTTCAATCAGTGAAGGTTCACATACCACTTACCGAGACATGCATGGAGTGTCTACTCAAGATAAGTGATGAGACTAAGAATTACAGAATGGAGATTGTAGTAACATCGATCCCTGGTGTTATGTCAAATATCATAGACCAGATTAACTTCATACTCAAGAATAATCCGGTTAAGGGTCTGATATCTAGATGTGAAGAAGTATCAGTAATAACAAAGAATGGCTCACCAGAAGAAGACGCCATGTACGGTGGAGGAGAAAATGAGTAAATTTAGTGCACACTCTATGGCGGACTTCATAGACGCCATAGACGTTAACGGACCAATGATCTGTGCGAAAATGGCCTCGCGTATGGCGGGCCCACTCGCGGTACATCTTGGTGGCAATAATAGCAATACTCAAATAGCAGCTAGGTCTATCGATATAGCTAGATGCATTATTAATGAGATACTCAATTCGGAGGTGGAAAATGAGAATACCTAGAGAGTTTACAGATTCAGAGTTAATCCTTATTATTGATAGGAATATCATGCGCACCAGGTACTGTAATGGTTGTACTGATAAGACTACTCCGTGTTACACATGTGATTATAATATGACCGAGGCTGAGGAAGATAGAGATACTCTGCTTACTGAGGTTATCAAACTGAGAAAGATTATTAGTAATATACCACTATCTATCGACGAAGAGTACGCGTTAAGAAAAGCTGTTTTAAAGAATTGTAGTTGCAGATCAACACCTAAGACAATAGACATATATAAAAGTTTGGTGACCAAAGGGTTAGTAACTATGTGTAGTGGACTTGTGTGCCCTACTGAAAAAGGTATAGACATAGTTAATAAGATATTTGCTCCTAGCAAGAAACTTGTGCACCCTCTAACAACCGAATTGTACTTCGACTGCCATTGCACTGATGGTAGTAACGCATGTTCAGGAATGTGTAGAAGATCAATCAAAAACGTAACCCATGTCAAGGACGAGGCTACTGGAGCATACCACGAAGTATATGTCTGCTCAAATTGTGGTGCTAACTCAGACGATATGCCGGATAGCCATCTTAATGAGGTATTGCACCACTTGTCGTATAAAATACGATATAGTGGTGATAAGTTTGGTGATACCTTAACAGAAGTTAAGATGTACCTAGATCATTTATCTACGCATGATAATCTAAATAGTGAGTGGAGAAGGATTTTCAAGACATTATTGGAATGGATCGGAACCGGTACTACTGCAGACGAAATCGCAGACATGATGAATCTAAAAGTGACCGATTTTGAGGAGGAAATGTTAAGTGATTAGTGATTGGAGAATATGGGTAGGTACGAGCATTATTGGATTTGTATCGGGTCTAGTTGCTCCAGATACAAATAGGACTAAGGTAGTATTAATCCTAGTGCTGTTACTGTGGGTACTGACTATCGATATTATCAAAAGGAATCTAAAATGAACCTCGCTATAATAGGTAACAAGGTATGCTGCTGTAATGCAGAGTTAGTCGATGTCTACATATGGTTCTGGCCATTTAAAGGTGTGTACTGTATTAATTGTAAAGAACTACGATTGACAGGTGGACCTATAATGGAAAAGATATGGGTATGGTTCGTATACCCATTCTGGTTTGGGAAGGTCAGGATATGTAATGCCGATATAGAAAAGTTCCGAGAGGAGATAAAGTGAAAGTAAGACTCAATATGAGGTTTGATGCACAGAAGTTTGAGTGGGGCATGGAAGACGGCTATCGGTACTCACCACCGATTGGTGGGTTCACATCAGATATCATCACTAAGGATTCAGTAGGATATAATCCACAAATAGCTATAAAGATGTGTACACCTCCCATAGAGGTGAGGCCAGTTTTAGTAATTAGTGACATGTTGCCATTTCTAGATATCCACGAAGGTGATTATATCATAACAGATGAAGAGGGTGTTAAGTCAGTTGTGCCGAATGAAAGGTTCGATCTGTTATTTGAAGTAATCGACGAGAAGCCTGAACACTATTACGATGGTGGCTGTGATAGTGCGATGCACATGCGCCATTTGTTGGAGGATTAACTATGAAGGTAAGGTGTAAGGAAGAACTCACGGCAGTCATTTTTGAGTTAGGAATGGAAGATGGTTATCGGTACTCACCAGCGTTATATGGATTTACACACGATGTCATAAGGAGTGATTCTCCAGGATACGATATAGAACAGGCCATGAGTAATAGTTTACCATCACCCGTACAAATTACTGCAGTTATACTGACCACAGAGCGTGAGTATGGTAACAGAATTATCCGTAATGTGCGTATTGGAGATTATATCGTAACTCTACCAACAAGAGAGCGAGAGGTATACACACCCACTAGATTTCATCAGAAGTTCGAGGTAGTTCTAGAAAGAAAGGAATAGGAGCATTATTATGATATACGGCATTACTGAGGGTGATAAGTTCTCTAAACTACTAAATAGAGTAAAGAAGCTGGCTGCGTGTGATCTGGAGGTGGAATACGATGAATCTAAGATTATGATTGTTGGTAATAACCCTATGCCTGGAGCAAAAGTTACAGTACAGTGGAAGTCCCCAGAAGGTGAACCTGATATCATAGCTGAGGACTCAGGTTACGTCTTCACTCTGCCGTTCGAGGACTCATGTGACATTTTTATGCATGGAATAGTCCATATTCCGGAGGTAACAGCCGATATGGGCGGTGGAGAGCCTTGGTGGGAATTACTTATTGATATTGCGGTAAGGAAAGATGTCCATAAGGTCATTATATATGCGGAAGGAAAGAACCAGTGATCAGATGGACGTGCGTTATAAGTGGGAATAAGAACTTCGAGGTAGGAAAGATAAGGCACGCTATTAAAGAGCCTGGTGGGTGGGGAGAAACGTTACCTATACCAGCGACCACATATTGCGGGAGGAAGGTATACGAGGATGACTACGCGGGTTATGCTTATAACCACTGTAAGTCATGTGAGTCCGCAATCCTTCGGAAGGAGAGGAAGACGTAATAATGGTGATTGATGAGTGTGTAAAGGATTAGTAAGAGAACGTGTATTAGAGGTAGTAATTTATTCGGGAGTGCTGCTTACTAAGGTGTATTCACGTAGTGTGAGGATAGAGTGTATAGCACTCCCACCGTTCCCGCATAAATTGTATATATCAGAAGATGGTTAGATATACTATCCCAAGCGTAAAAGAGATATTGTCTACGCGTAAAAGACCCCCTTTAGATAAACACCGGATTCTCACTACAGCCATCGCTTCATGCTCCGGATTATACCACTACGGCTACTACAACTATCCACCACTACCCACCACTACCCACCACTACCCATACAGAGGCACCGGAACCGGTTCTCTTGCGTCCTGTGTTTATCTTTCCAATTACTCATGTACTACCCTCCAATTGCCCTCATCAGATATCGGCTACGGCGCTCTTTACGCTTATAAAAGCCAATTATCGGATGTGAGTCTGACTCACATGCTTACGCGTAGAGCAGTTATCATTGATTGTCTCGGTCCCGGTAGGAATCACCCACTGTGTGAGTCCGACTCACATTGAGTATACTCCGATATCCCATCTGATATATGTCGATATCTATTTGATATCTCATGTCGATATCTGACCTAGATTCCCAGATAGAGTATATACTATATCCCATATATAGGAGATATCACCCAGAGATAGAGTATATACCCCATATACCATATACTACCCATATATCCCTTAAGCCCAGGCATATATAGGTATACCCCCATATAGTATATCCCAATACCCCATATATAGGTGACGGCCATGACGACAGGACGGAGATGACGATAGATACGACAGTGACGATAGTGACGGCCAGAAAGTCGTCAAGGTATATGACGACAGTAACGATATGGTGGAACCAATGTATATAGTATTTCCCCTATCCTTATCTCCGCCATGTACCCTATATATGCTGTCTATATACCCCACAGAGATAAAATGAACACCATCTGCGGGGCACCAAACGTCTACACTTGTAGGACGCTGGAGTGTGTCCAACATGGAGGTAGCGAATGAAAATAGATGGATACTTAGTAATAGTGAAACGAAATGGTGAAATAAACCTCGATGAGGCAAAGTTCTACACCGATGTACGCGATGCTGGTGAGGAGGCTGGAGATCAGAACTTGCACCGACTACCGGACGTTGACAACGATGCTATAAATCACCGATATATCGTTCGTCCAGCAACAATCGAGATACACGACCTTGATAAGGAATACCCCGAAGACGAAGATTAGTGGAGGTAGCAAGATGGCAAAGAATCTGTACCTGATATCGATGGTAGTAGATGTCCCAGATGAAAAGCAGTTACGCGAATACATAGGGCACGAACTCTCCGGATGGTGTGGCCTAGATGTAGAGACTGAAGATGGACCAAACGGTCCGATAGTGTCAGATACGATAGAGCATGGACTTGAGCAGATGGCAATTGGTTGGGTGAGATTAAGCAACCTGAAATACCTACTCACCACATCCGAACTGAAAGTCGATAGCATCTTTGTACAGAAGGTGGAGGGTGTCAAATGAGAATTAAATTAGAGATTGAGTTTGATACTGAGGTCATTAGTAGCCATAATGCAGTTGACTTAGTCAGAGATGCTGCAGACTTAATGGTTCGTGTCGATGGAGTAGTAGCATGTACTGTAATGCGTGTGGAGGATAGCGATGATAACAAAATTTAGGAGTGAAATAGATTATCACATTTTCATTGGTCCACAGGTAGACAATACGATAGGAAACTTGATCGTATTTAAGGATGGAACCGTAGCTACATACGGATTCCTCTATACTGAATGTAGAGGGTACTGGTCAAGTGATATATAAAGTGATGTTGATAGTGGCGAGATACAAAATGCGTATACCGACATATACCGCGAATTTACCGCCAATGACTATGAAAAGAATCCGAAGAATACCAGGATCCCGACATGGGGCGCACTATCAGACGATATCAAGGCGAAAGTAAAAGCATCTCGCTTAACTGATGGAGAGTGGGATGCGGAGATAGTGGAGGAGATTATGAACTGCGAAGATTGTCCGGTTCCGGCAGAGCAATGCGAGAACCAATCGATATGTCCGGTAGACGAACCGGAGATAACAAGTGAAGATTTGGCAAAAGAGATGAATGAGCGACATTACAGCCCAGCGACTATGCGTGGCAAAGTAACACTAGTACAGAACTTCTACAAAGATGATACGTGGGATCACGAAGAAGTAGTAACCAACTATTCTGGTGAAGGCTACCTTGAGGATCATCCAGAGGGAGCCGACCGTGGTGGGTACGTTCCATACTGGGAACGTGGTGACGCGACTGCATACTATTCATCAAATGAGGAGTGGGTAGCAATATGAAAACACTAACATGTCCGAATTGTCAGCAGAAGATAACTGCTGACTCGTTGGTAGCGCAGACGATAGCGATTGGGAATAACGCTCCAATTATTATCGGGGAAAATGGTAGCAGCCCAATAGAGGCCGCAATTGTAGAATCACCTGACTACAACGAGATCGTACTTGAGGTATATCATTGTTGTGGCCATAAGGTGGGGTATGGTCAGGACTACCTAAATAACTTCATACCCAACAAAGATGTGAAGGGTGATGCGCTAGGAGCAAGCATAGACTACGTACTAAACCAGTACTCAACGATGAGCTATGCTGAGAAGGCCGACAAGTTACTAACATGCATGTACGGGTTCATCGACGAGCTTCCAGCAGAGGAACTGGTAAAGATGTTGCGCGAGGCAGCAGACGATATAGAGTTAGGAGGATAACAATGAAAGATAGAACACAGAAGGTCATTAACGATAACTGGGAAGAGCTGGTCAGAGAAGAAGCAAGTATGATCGGAGTGAGCATTGAAGAAGCCAAGGAAAACGGTATAGGATTCGGCACAATATCAGCTAGTGCGCATTGTACAGAGTTCGAAGTAGCGGTTGTCGCCGACATCATGGAATTCCTGGGACTTGAGTGGGACGGAGAAATCAATGATCGTGATGGTAAGCATGATCGAGCGCAGTTGTATATAAACTTACCTAACGACTACGTACTGCTGTTTACGTTCTGGGTAGATGACACGTACGACAGGGATACTCAAGCAGACGACATCGATGTAGAGTTTCAGAAGGATGGTATCGATATCGCTAGTACAAACAACTGCACCACATACAATTTCTGGTTAGCGGTACATCAGGCATTAAGGGTAGCGTAGCTACCCTATCATAGGTACAGGGGGCATTCTAGAATGTGTAGTAATAAGTTTAACATTGTAAGGTTAAGGGACATATATGCCGGTAGTCACGACGCGATTATCACAAAACCGAATGAGAGTAGCCACGACGCGATACTCAGGTCCCATGGGCTAAGGAGCGATGACGGTAACAAGATCGAGTTCGATCTGGAAGATAGACAGTGGTACTACGAATCCAAGGCGTTTGATCCGTTACCGGAAGACAAAGAACTCATCAATGCATACTATAATGAAAAAATCGGCACGATAGATGGCCTTGTCTACTGGCTCCATAACAGTGGGATGCATTGCCACGATTCATTAGAAGTAATGTTAGACAATAATGCCGATAGCAATGAAGTCAAGGCCATACGTAAAAGCATCGAGTCCTTCTCAGCTCTATGTGATATGGTAGAAGATACTCCATGGGAGGTCGAGCACCTAATTGGAATTGCCATGGAAGTACGAATCACCAGCATGGAAGAGAAGCTCAAAGAGAGACTGATGACAGCCTATCCGACCGTATACGCCGGAATTCAGAAGGCTAATGATAGGTTCGAACATACGGTGGCAATCGCTAGAAAGAACTTCAGCACTTACGGTGACACATATCCAGTGCAGTTAAAGCGGCTAGAGACTATAGTTAAGCGTGCTACTACCATACGTGATAAGGCACTCGAACCGCTCAATTTTGAGCTGAATAGCTATAAGCAGATGTATAGCTACCGCATGGAACAGGTAGATATCGACAAAGTAAAGATAGCTCTTAAAGCGTCCAAGAACGCGGACTATTCCGCTGGACTCCAGAGTAAATGGAACGATCTCGTAAGCGATTGGGCATGTGCATTCGCGAAGGTAGAAAACCGGAACGAAGCTTGGAAAGACGTGCCGAAGAACGACCGCGAGCGGGATATGAAGCTGCGCAAAGAGCTTGAAGAGTCCGAAAAGTACGGTGCGGAATTTGGGAAAGATGTCTTTGAACAGCAGCCTGGTGAACCTGTAAAGATACTTGACGAAATAGAGCATGGAACAACCACCTACTAGTTAATATGTGATGGGACCCGGAGGGGCAATTCCGGGTCCCCTTGGAAAGGAGCATACCTGCCGAATCGAGCGGCAACTATGATATAAAGATAGATCCTTTCGGAGTTTCATCTTGCGATAGCTTATGAACCTGGGAATTTGAGATAAAGCATAGATAGAATCCCTCTTCCCTTCGACCTTATACCATATCTGGTTTGGAAAGGAGGTGATTCTTATGGCGAAAAGACTAGAAGTAGATGATCCAGTTGTATGCCAGGTTTGCGTGGAGCAGGGAGTCGCTGAACCGTACACGGCAGCGTCAATCATCACACACCTTGGTAGAGTGCATGGCATGAAGGCCAAGGAGTACGCAGAGAAGTATAACGCTCCATTTGTAGCGGCATCGCTCACCAAAAAGTTTAGCGATTTTGGCAAGGCTGGGGCAGCTAAAGTAGCATCAAACAAGGCAGAAAAGCCTGCTGAAGATAACGTAGTTCAGATCGATCCCGCAAATCTCAATTTCCAGGCGTAGTTAGGTCCCACGACTGTCCCGTACTAATATAGGATGTGGACAGTCAGGACAAAAACTTAATAAGCATTCACATCGTGTGGCTCAAACTAATCCTGTGCTGTCCAAGTTCTGGTAAAATAGTTTGAGCCACATTCATGTTTGGAGGCTTACGATGCGGACCTATCTCCTCAAGGAGGATAATACGAAATACGAGATACCAATAAAACCAGAACCACTGGTAAATACGGTCAATCTCGAAGAGTGTGACGCCAGCCATGGCTTCAATCCACTCTATAACGACGCTGTAAAGAAGGGTATGTTCAAAGGATGGAAACACGCGTGGGTTCATATATGGATAGTACTAAAATCATTTGAGGGTGAAAATTGCACATGTTTTCCATCATGTAAGACTATCGCTGATATTGTCGGCACATCTCGTGGCAGGATAAATATCCACATACACGAAATGGTGAAGGCAGGTATCATTGAAATACTCGATAAGGGCGACGCTGAACGTAGCGCGACATATCGGATACTTACTTACAGTCGCGTTCAAAGGCCTAAATCGAAATCTAAATAGATATTCTCAGAAGAAGCATAGGTGTTTCGCGGGCGAAACATATAGGTGTTTCGCGGGCGAAACATAGGTGTTTCGCGGGCGGAACCGAAGAAAAACCATTTTAAGAAGAACCACGTTTCCTTCGGAAACGAAAGAAGAACCAACAGGCGACGAGTCGCCTCAGATTATCGATACGATATAAAGGAGGTTACAGATGGCTGTATTTGGTTGCTGTCACTCCCACCAATACTGCGTACGAACCAAGAAGTGCGCTTATCCTGTACCACTTACAGGAATGGATCCGAGAACACGCGAGACTGTAGTATTACTAGACCCTGCAGATTGTCAACTCAAGAAACGCTGGGAAGGTGATGTGTCTGTTATGGTAGATACAGATAATCCTATCTCTCCAGCTAAACACTATATAGACACTCACCCGCTTAGAGACGTACCTTTTGTCGAGAATGTCCAAGAACCCGTTCCCAATAAAGAGCCTATTCTTCTTGCGAAGGAAGACGCCAAGGACGTACGTGCCCGTTTACGACGTCGCATGCGTTCTCGCGAGAGGAGAAAGTGATGACTAGAGAACAGATCGATAATTGGGCTAATAGGTTTGTTGGTAGGGTTATCCAACGCGATGTAGATCCGTCGGACCCAAAACTCAAGGTAGTTAGCTGGGATTACGGAAAGAGAAATAGGGGTATTTGGTTTACGCTAGGAAATGGGAACACCGTATATCGCCCAATACCATCAGATCTTAAGAGAAAATTCTGAATCCAGCCGGAATCGGCACCGCCTACTTCTTGCTAGACGTCTACACTCGTGGGAGGGCGGACGGTATCGACGCTCCGCACCTTCAATTAAAAACATAGGAGGCCAACGACAATGGCAGACAAAGTAAAAGATCTCGATCAGGAAGAGCGAAGAAAACAGCGTGCTCGTGCACGTAGGAATGCACAGCGAGGCGACATCGAAGGCGCAATCGAGTGCGAGATATGCAAGATGAACGGTAAAGAGTACAAGGCAAATAGCCTGGTCACTCACCTGAGAACAGAGCATGCGATGGATGCGCTGGCATATGAAGAGACTCTGGGTATCGAGCCCGGATCCGGCAAGATCGTTTCGGACAAGCTGAAAGAGAAGTTTGCGGCATCGGGAGCCAAGGGTGCCAAGGCACTTGCCGAGAAGAGAGCACTCGAAGCTGGCGAGGTCAGCGATTCTGATGAAGACGAAGACCAGGATTAATATGGATCCTGGCGCGGTCGGGTAGGTGGTAAGTACCTGAAGCCCGACCGCATACTTTATGTGGAGGTAGCGTCAAGTGAATGAAGAACTTAAGCAATTGATAGTATCTGGCGACACGCAATCAATATTATTACAATCGATACACGAAACTCTACAGCGATACGAGTGCACTAAGAAATACAACGCACTCATAGCTGAGCGTGTCCGTACAGAAGAGGCTATGGGCCCGATCGAGTTTGATATGCGTGCCCAGGCAATCTCTGAGGGCGGAAATGACAAAGCCAGAGACGCTCTCTACAAATCGAAGCTGATAGACCACGTAGAGTATCAAGAGCTCGTACGTAGTAGGCGAGAGTCTATGATTCTTGAAGCAGACCTTATGGCGGAGATAAAGCTACATCGCGACCTCTGCCGCATATACACCGTTTCCGCAGAAGCGATAGTACAAGCGCAGAAAGGATAATTTAGATATGCCCGATAAAATGATAATCGCGGATGGAATTACCGCCGAAGTTGACGGCGATGAGCTTATCCTTAGGGTAGACCTTACGAACGACGCTGGCAAGACCAGCTCAGGTAACGACATGATAGCTAAGACTCCTGGTGCAGCAATACCAGGACTCAAGGGAATCAAAGTAGGCCTGAACGTCTATCGTGTGAAGCCAAAAGGGTAAAGTTTGCCGCATGTGGAGGGCGGAACAAGTTCGCGTGTCAGCGCGAAATCGACAGTTGCCATCTGTCGCGAACCTCCACTGAACGTGGGCTGGTTGTTGAAAGATGACCAGCCCACGATAAAGCTGGCTGATATAGGACCATTGGGACACGCCATTGCTGGTATTACCAGCCTCAGTGGTCCTATACCAGCTAGTCAAGTTCTAGCTGGAATGAACGTTAACAGCGTTCGTCGCGTGTCGTGCGTCTACACTCTTGGAAGCAGGTGTGGGCTCCTATGGTCCGTTGCAATACCATAAGGAGGAAATGCCATGGCTAACGAGAAGTACGACGAACAAGAGGAACAGCGATTCCGAGCGGCTACTGCAGAGTCAGTAAAACGTGGCGATGCAGCGTTCCGAGAGCAGGGAGAACAGATGGCGCAAGCCTCGCGTGAACACGCTGAGGAAGAGTCTACTGCTCCCTACGAGACTGGGAAAGCCCGATCGGTCGAGGGTGGAGTTATTTCAAGGTCCACCGATGCGGAAATAGCTGGAGATAATACTAGAGTTCGTAGAAGAGAATCCAGACGACAGCCGCAAGCTGGTGGTGTCTATGAGGAACCCGGAACCCAGGGTGGTATGCAGGAAGTTAAGTGTGGTTTATGCGGATGGAAGGGACTAGCACTTAGTACCCACATTCACCAGGCACACGGCTTGACTGCAGAGGAATATGAGAAGGAACTTGGCCTGGAGCCAGGTGGATCTTGGATGGTCACTCCGGACCTGATGCCAAAATTCAAAGAGAGTGGGCATCAAGGTGGAGTTATCCGCGCAGAAATAGCTGACGAAGCTGAGAAGCGCGAACATGAGCGTGGCCCCCACGATCCCAGCGTACATGAGAATGAGGACCGACATGGTCCCCAAGATGCAAGGACGACTGCAAGGAAAGATCATGGGAAAGCGGCGTAGACCGCTCATGGTTGGGGATGGGGTATTTCATCCCCAATAGAACGCTTTAACTAAAGAATGGGAGAAAAACAATGTCAGCTCAAGTAAACGGTAAGACAATTACAGATGAAGAGGCTCGAAAGATCGAGCGTGCACGCATTCGCCGACAGGCCAAGCGTGGTGGAATCCTTGATGGAGAACCCGTAGAGTGCGGGTTGTGCAGATTTAAGGCACACAGTCTAGTAACACATATCAAGCAGGCACACGGACTTGATGCCACTGGATATGAAAACGAATTGGACCTTCCAGTAGGTTCGGCGAAGCTCGTTAGTGACGCACTTCAAGTGAAATTCAAAGAGGCCGGTAAGCGTGGTGCTGATGCATTGGCCGCGAAAAGGGAAAAGGAGCGACTTGAGAAGCTTGCAGAGGAAGAAGCCGCACAGGATCCCGACAACGCTGGCAAACCAGGCACTACGACTAAAGCGGCATAAGATAGTGCTAGTTGGGGAGTGATAATGACCCCCGTCACTCCCCAAAGCTCCTCTCGGCAAAGTCGACACCATTTGTTTCTCACCGTACGTCTACACTCGTAGCAAGAGCAAACGGCTCTTGACCTACATGGAGGTATGTACGAAGATGGCAACAATCGCTACATGCAACACCGAAATTCCACAGTATCACAGTGGTATCATCGCTCAGATCGAGAGTGAGATAATACTGCCAGTCACTAGTACTGGTAGCTCTATCTATACGCTCATAGTTAACGAACTCATTGGTACTGGTCAGGTAAGATTTGGTCCTAGACCTAATGAGGCCACATTTGATCGTCTCCACAGAATCGTCCGCGCTAATGTACAAAAGAACAGCCCTATACCAATTCTTGTACCGTCTGGACCGAAGAAACCGCATAGTGGAGAATCGATAGACCTTGCAGAACTGTATGCTATGCGCATGATGATGTGTATGCACAACAGAGTGTCTGAGGTCTACCCACCAGGATGCAAATTCTATGTCAGACTAGAAGATTTGACAGGGTACGCGCTCGAAGCACATGAAGTAGAGATTAGGCAAGACATTGAGAAGTATATTTCAGACTACCAGAATTTGTGCAATGTGCTTGGTTATGGGCAGATAATTCATCCGATAAGAGAGAGCATGGTCACCACTGAGAGCGCGTATATGAATTGTGTAGCCCAAATATTTCCAGTGATGGCGGATTACCTCAGATACACAGATATAAATGGAGTGGGTTCAGCGTATCACTCCGATGCGTACCAAGAGCTCCTTAGGATGGGCTGGATTGGAGTCGTACCAAAAGAGCAGAGGGATTTCTACAAAGGGAAATATGAGAGAATCTACCCGGATTTTCCACAGTCTAGGATAAATGACTTGATAGCCATGTATTTCAGTGTGACACTTGCGAGAGAGCGTGTTGGGCTCGTGATACTCCCGAAGGGAATGGATAAAGATTTTGTACAGATGAACTTTGCTCCACAAGTGCCTGGAATACCGGAAGGGTTTGCTAGTAACCGTGTTTACTACCGAGCGATACCACTGTCCATATCAAAATCAAATATACCATACTGGAGAGCTAAGGGATTTCTCAAACTTGGACAGACTGTACAGCCTTGTCTCACTACGTGGGCGGATCCGACACAGTTTAGTAAGATGACCATCCATCTTGACCATCCTAGCAATGGAATCGGTGTGGACATAAGGGCGGATTTCATACATGCCGCGTAGGTAGTAAAAACGAGACTGGCACCGCTCTAGCTTCACCGTACGTCTACACTTTTGGAGGAGCAAAACGGCTCCCACAACAATTTTGGAGGTAGGATATGAAGTGTTTGATAGTTTCAATAAGGGAATTGAGGGGCATATTCTATAAAGATCATAGCTGGGTGCCGCTCACCAGCTATATCGACGCTGCTGAGAGAAATCCTGAGTTGTACAAGGAACGGGGTCTTTTATTGGAATGCGATACTGAGCCTGGAGTGATAGAGGACGTTGATTCCTTGAAAAGGAAACAGGCTATCCACGTTCTGGCAGAGGTTATCAACGATGCCAATTATTCTAACGATAGCACATCACCTGACATCATTCGTATTAAATGGACAATCAATAAGGATGGTACATGGTTCCATCGGTTGACAGATGGTGATAAGTTAGCTCTAAAGTTGTGGCTTGGTAAGATTATTGATAACGATATAGAAGATGCGATGAGTGAGAATACCAGTAGGTGGCGCGGATTCAAAACCGTCGTTGAGATAGGTAATTTCATCATCAAGATGATGGATGCGTATTGGGTACTGTGGCCGGAGGAGACAAAATGAGTAAGGATATTTTACCAGAAGAGGTGCGCGATCCAAGATCATGCATGATGTGTGATAAAATGTCTAGTAGAAGAGATAAGAGTAACGATCCAATATATGAGAGGTTCATTATGACGTGCCATAATGACGAGTGTGAGAACCGTAAAATTGATATTGACTTTGTCGGTTGGATAAATGATGGTGCGGGTATTAAAGATCACGCTATGTTAGTGAGAATAATTCGTGGCCTTGTATTTGACGCGGTTAAACCTGGTCGACACGCTGCCTATATCGAACCATACGGTGATGACATACCACATGGTGCAGTTGTTATCTATGAAGGTGCAGAATGTACAGATGAAGAAAAACTGCGCGATCTCTTCATTAAAAGATTAAATTCCTAAAAGCGCGAACCTCCACTAGGGCTGGTCAAAAGCCAGCCCACTTTTATCCCCAATTACATCCCATATAATAAATAATTAAGATATATAAGCGTAGCCTAATAGTTTGGTCGTCACGTGACATAACGACTTTCCAGCCGTCATGCCATATAACGATATAGGATATGCCATATTAGCACCGTTTATCCGGCACCAGACGTCTACACTCTTGGAGGTGAACAATGTGCGATCAAATTAAGCGTAGTGGAGGAGGTATAAATGGATAAAAACATAAGGTGCGCGTACGAATTAGAAGATGCAGCTAAGACAGCGACAGCACAGGCAGAAGGATTGGTACGTGCACTAAATCGAGGACTAGATCGGGCAGTCTGTGATAAAAATAAGATGGATAGACAGATAAAGAGGCTGGAGGAGATTGGATCATTGCTATATAATCTCCAGCTTGAGATCGAAACTCTGATATAGCTGGAATCGGCACCGCCCAACCGGGGCCAGGCGTCTACACTCTTGTGGGCGGGAGCGCACAGCGCGACCCGTACCTAGGCAAATAAGAAAGTGGAGGAACACGAAAATGGCAAACACAACAAAGACAGCAGAGCAGATCGCACAGGAACAGCGAAGCAAGACCAGAGCAGCAGCACGCAGAGCAGCCCAGCGAGGCTACCAGCTCGGAGCAGATACGATCAAGTGCGCACTTTGCGAATACGAAGCACACAGTCTAGTAACGCACATCAAGAGTGCGCACGCAATGGACCTAACAGCATATGAAGAAGCTGCAGGACTCGCGCTAGGTACGGCAGTTGTGATCAGCCCGTCACTCCAGGCGAGATTCAAGGAGGCAGGGGCCAAGGGAGCAGCCAAGCTAGCCGAGAAGAAAGCAGCCCAATCAGCCAACGGATAGTCAACCACACAGCGAATCGGGCGGGGCTAACCACCCCGCCCACTCCAACAAATAGCTACCCCACATACCTTAAGCACATCCCACCATATAGTATATCCCATATATGACGTATATGACGACATGACGACTGAAAAGTCGTCAGATATCCCTATATACCCATATTATCCCCATTCGGGATATACCATACGTCTATACTATTAGTATATATTCCCATAGGGGTATATCTGGAGTACCCCTCGGATATTGGCACCACCTAGATATCGGCAGACGTCTACACTCTTGGAGGTGGACGGAGCAAGCGACCACCACGGAGGATGCGCCGCGATTGGCACCACGTGGGGAGCGCAGGACGTCTACACTCTTGGAGGCGGAAACGCCCAAAACGAAGCAGGAGGACACGACCAATGGTAACAGAGCAGACAGTAGAGCAGAAGGCAAGAGCAGCAGCGAGAGCAAGCGCGAGGAGAGCCGCGAAGCGAGGCTACACGCTGGAGGGCGAGGGCGTCTCGTGCGCTCTGTGCGGTCACACAGCCCACAGCCTCGTCAGCCACCTTCGCACAGCCCACGCGCTGGACGCGGCAGGGTACGAGGAAGCCGCAGGGCTGGAGCTCGGCACAGCGAACCTCGTCAGCGAGGCACTCCGCGCACGCTTCGTCAAGGCAGGGGCGAAGGGCGGAGAGGCAACGCGAGAAAGCAAAAGGGCTAGCTAGCCCTTTGAACACGGGGAGGATGAGACCAGCTCCTCCCCGTGTTCCAGCTCTACTATGTGAGTAAGCGTGGCGCATAGGAGGGCATAATGCCTTGTCAGAATACTATCGATAATAGAATAGCTTTAGGTGTTTGTGTTAGATGTGGGAAAAATGCTCCTGATGGCAAACATAAATCGTGTAGCTTATGTTTGGAGAATGAACGCCTAAATCATGCCAATCGTCGAATGAAACGTAAAGCGACGTCTCTTTGCGTTGAATGCGGAAAGACTACAGTTAACATACCTGGAATATGGTGCCCAGAGTGTCGTAGTATAGAACGAAATAGAACCTCCAATGCTAAGGACAACGATCTCTGCTCCTATTGTAGGATTAGGTCGGCTCAGCATGGGTCTGGTATGTGTTCAATGTGTTTAGAAAAGAAGAGACTAAGATATAGAGCTTTAAAACAGAAAGTTATCGACCACTACGGTGGTAGGTGTGAGTGTTGTGGTGAGAGTAGACATGAATTTCTAAATATCGACCATACCAACGGTGGCGGTAGAGCGCATAGAGATAAAGATTTTGGTGGCAAAAGTGGCGCGATATTCTATCGTTGGCTAATAAAGAATGGGTATCCATCGGAGTTCAGGGTATTGTGTTGGAATTGCAATTGTTCAATTGGCCTATTCGGGTACTGTCCACACAAGCAAGCAGGCTAGACAGCCAAGGGAGGGGGCCGGAACCAGCGGCCCCCTCCGCAACCAAGCGGAGAGAGTTGGCGCCACTCGACCCCAACTGAACGTCTACACTCTTGGAGGTGGAAACAATGCCGTTATCAACACAAATCATACGAGATGGAGAGCCACTAGAACTAAGATGGTCACTGTGGCACGCGGCTTGCATGCACGAAGCCGCGAAGAGAGAAGGCAAGGACATCAACCAGCTTGGTACTGTAGTCCTTGAAGAAAACCACACTTTCGTTGACGAGAGCGATGGCGAGGTGCTCAACCTCAAAAAGGGAGATATCCTCAAGATGTGGCACAGCAGGTTCTAAAATGAAAATGGGGGTGGCATCGGCCACCCCTACAATTTTGGAGGTAAAGGAAATGACAAAAGCAATAGTTTTTGCAGTAGCATCGATAGCCGTATTGATTTTCATGGTATGGTGTGCGATCGTCGGAGTACGAAGAAAAAGATGGGCAATGGCAGGTGTATCGGGTACAATGGCAGTTATCTGGCCAATAGCAATGTGGTGGTTAGCCACGTATTACTACGAATTGGACATCATCACGCGCTAGTGGTGACGCGAATTGGCACCATCTGGCTTGAACCGAACGTCTACACTCTTGGAGGTGGAAATGCAAAAATTAAATAGGTTTATGATCTTCTTCGCGGCTATAATGGCCGACAGTCTTGGAATGTACTGGTGCAATCATGGTCGAATAGATGATGGTTGTTCACTCCTTATGATGGGATCGATACTGGGTATTTGGTTTGGTACGACTATTCCACAACTCAATCCAGATGCCAAACCTCATAAGTGTAGCGGTGATTGTGGGCATGAATGTGATGGTAGCTGCTAGTGACCACCAAAAAGGTAAAGCCCCACGAAAGTGGGGCTACTCCTCTACTAAGAGGACATGATATCGTTTTTAAAGATGGTAAGGCTAAAAACATACATGAAAGGTATGGTAGAATGTACAGTAATGCAAAAGCTAAGACCGCTACTACAATAGTAACACCAGTTATTCCAAGGTACGTAGGATATGAAACATCAAATATCTACGCTCTTGCAGAATGGGCTAGTAAGCAAGACGGATACTCCATCTGCAAATTCACATCAACCCTCATCAATAAACAGAGCGAGACTATCATGTACACCGTCCTAATGGAACGCGTATAAAGTGAGCGCCGTTTCGCTCTTGCTATGCGTCTACACTCTTAGGAACGAACACGCTTACTGGAGGTAAGAATGAGTAAAGAGCCTTTAACGCCTGAGCAGATCGAGGAGTATAAGAAGAGCATTGATGGTATGACTCAGTATGATATGGGTCGATTGCAGAGATTTGCTCCTATTGGTCACCCGATCTTCGATTCAAGGAACGAGGGATTGTATGAGTACTTTCAAGAGAAATTCAAATCTCTTGGCGGTATGACACCTGGACTCTCAAAGGAATTGGGGTTCAACAACCAATGAAAGAGATAAAGATTTTTGAGGTTAGGGATGATATGACCTGTATGCCAGTATTGGCTATCAAGGTGGTTAATCCTAGACTAGGGAGTAGAGAAGATAAACTCCTTGGTAAAGCCGGATGGGGTCGTGATGGCGGAGTCTACATGATCTGCATGGAAATGAACTCTGTACAAGATGATCCTTACAAATGGGGTGACAATACACGAACACGTACCACGGCTCACGACTACATCAGGGAGCATTTTGACGAGCTAGAAGATGGTGCTATGATTGATGTCAAGGCGATTCTTGGTGAAGAACCGATGGAATCCGACATTGACAAGCGCGAAATCTACTAGGTACAGTCTCTGGAGAAGAAAAGTTTGACAAGTCTCTACCTCCAGAGAGAAGCGGTGTAAGACCCACCTCTTCACAATGTGGGTCTACACTCTAATTCTGTGTGTGGAGATAGATATGAGCAAAAGAAATACACTCTCGGTGAGATTTATGAAATCGATAGTGCGTGTGTATGGTTATTTGCGTAACGTAATAGTAAGTTTTGGCGAAAATAATGAGCTGGAGGGCATGAGTAATGGGATCAAAGAATCCTCAACTATCACAGAAAGAGACAGAGAACTCATCAGTCGATGGGGAAAACGTCACAGTAGTAAAAATGCATATTCAATCACTACCGCTTCTACAAGAAGTCATGGCAAGGGTGAAACAGGACGGTCCAATAACAATGGAGGATATTAATCCGATATTGGAGCGGGTTGAGAATCCCGATGATAAGGCACACCTTATCACTTTCTGTACGCGTATGGTCGAACAGATCAATGAGACTGGTGAAAAGCCAGCATTCGACTTCATTGATGCTACTGTAAGCGATACACCAGAAATAGGAGTGTTTGACGAAGCTCTCCACAATGATGATGTCGAGACAATCAAGAAGATGTTTGAGACTATGCCGTATCTGCGCAATCTAACAAAAGAGAATGGTACAAACGTTCTTATGTTGGCAACTGCCATGGATAGGAAGAACATTGCTAAGTGGTTGGTAGAAACTGGGTTCAACTTCAATAAATGCCGCTACGACGGAATTAGTTCATTCCATGCCGCAGTCGTAAAGCTAAACTACGATCTGGTAGAGCTAATGCTCAAGAATGGGTGCAATCCTGATACGGCCTTCGGTGCTGGTAGCGCGATCCTTGGATTTGTAAAGGACCATGGATATGATCAAATGGCAGCTCTACTGGAACAATATGGGGCTACTGGTGAACCCTTCTTTGGCGAAGAATATAGTCGTATGGACGCGACCATAACTATGCTTAGTGACATTGGTGGGACAATGAATTAAGATATGCCATATTGGCCCCATTCCATCGGTGGTAGACGTCTACACTCTCGGAGGTGGGCGGAATCCCACACCGGACGGTCACAGCCCAGGACACATGGGGTTGGCACCGCTCGGTGGGCGGTGGGCGTCTACACTCTTGGGAGCGGACACAGTGTTCCGCACCAAGCGATGGAGGATAGCAACAATGGCAACAGAACAAACACAGGAACAGAAAGACAGAGCAAAGAAGAGAGCATCAGCCCGACGAGCCGCACAGCGCGGATACTCGCTGGATGGCGAGATGGTGAAGTGCGCACTTTGTGACCATCAGGCACATTCGCTGGTGACACACATCAAGTCAGTTCACGCGATGGACCTCACCGCATACGAAGAGGCAGCGGGGCTGGAGCTAGGCACAGCAGTCGTGGTATCCGACGCACTCAAGGCCAGATTCAAAGAGGCAGGGGCGAAGGGAGCCGCGAAGCTGGCAGAGAAGAGAGCAGCCGAAGCCCAGACCGCCTAGGACACATGCGGCTGGCACCACTTCGGGGGTGCCAGCCGTCTACACTCTTGGAGGCGAGAACACTTTTCGTCTCGCACACCACTAGTTGGAGGACATAGACGATGGCAGTAAGTACACGAATTCAGAACATACAGACATTCCAAGAGTTACTCTGCAATAACGAAAGAGCAGCATTCGCCTTTTTCAAGAGTATGCCAGAAGACGAAAAGCAGGTACTGAGGGACGATCTGCACAGTGTGGTCGAAAAGATTAAGGCCGAAGAAGAGAAGAAGGAAGTTTAGAGAATGGTTGGAGGACATAGACGATGACCAGATTGTTTAGAGAGAATGAACAGCCAGATATCAAGTTCATCATGTTCGAAAAGGATACATTCATCCAAATACCCGACGAAGAGCGGGAACAGACCTGCCCAGAGCTACTAAAGGACTACGGTACATGGGCTAGCTACTACCGTAACACCGCAGACTACGATGATTACCTAGTTATCGCACAGACCCACGATAGGATGGCGATACTGAGATGTAGAGAGTCAGTAGCGAAATCGATATCGGTAGCCACGGCAGATATAGCGATTTAGGGTTGCCGTGATCCCGTTTGGCAACGGGTTAGCGATCCTTGGGGTGGGTCGACGAGGCTCACCCCACAAATATAGCGTTGGAGGAAATAGTGAAAGTACCAGATTTAGCATTAGACGAATTCACAAAGTATTCTGAAGAGCGTACAAAGAAACTGCAGGAAGTCATGGCACAAGGTGATGAGGCTATGATAGAGTACCAGAAGAAAATCGAAGAGTCTCTGTACGGAAATAGACCTGGACTCAGGAGATGCGCAGAGACTGTATCGGCAACAATGGCACTAGCTATGATAATGGGCTCATCACCCATAGTAGCCACGATGACAGCTATGACAGTGATGTTAGAACTGTGCGACTACTCAGTAGAAATAGCAACAAAGACTAAAGTTGATGAAGCAGCAATTTCGCAATCAATCATGGACTCAATAAACAAGACCGCGTAGACGGTCAAAAGTTGGGGGCACTAGGGTAAATTAAAACGAGGAGATGTTAATGTCTAACGAAATGACTATCGAAGAAAAGATGATTCAGATGGCAGAAACTCACTTCCCCCAGTGCTCCCACTGTGGCAAATTTTCATGCGATGGAAGGTGCATCGTAGAATCAAATCCCACTGACGCGTCGTGATCCTCCAACACACGCTGGGTAGGGCTTCGTCTCCCTACCCAGCGACAATCCCCACATATACTATTCAGCAAAATCTGTGTCGGGGACCCATATGACGTATAGTGTATACTAGGCTGCTTTTGTATTGGAACCCAGTTGGGAATATACATGTACTAGAAATAGGCATACTAGCACCGGAGATAGTCGGAATAGCGAATGAGGAGGTAGCAAAGAGCTTTGATGAAGTTATGATCTCGTAGTCAGAATTGGTATATGGATATATACCATTGATATACGGATATATCCGGAATATTAATGTACTAGAGAGGAAAGGAAAGAGACAATGCTTACAATTACGGTGAAAGAACTATACAGCGCCAGTCCATGTAGAGAAGGCAGAGAAATGATGGACAAACTGTTCGAGGGGTATGACGATGACAGAGTACTCACACCAGATGACATACTCGGATTTCCTGCGGAGTGGGCTGCATGGGGTATAGCAGAGATCCGTGGGGATCAGAAAGAAGAGAGTGACCGCACCCTGAAGACGTACGCATACCTTTGCGTGGATAGAGCATGCGCGAGTCTCATCGCAATGAAGACTGATGATTGCGATGAACTTGAGTGTATAGAAACGGTTAAGAGTACCATGGAGATGTGCAAAGATCATCTGCTCGGTAAGACTAGAGCAGATGATATGGTAGATCAGAGGGATATAATGTCTGATCTGGTATATGGGGGTCGCCCTGATGGGATAGACGGTAACATACTAAGCTCTGTATATCACCTTGTCGATGATCTCGTAGACTACGCATGTATACCAACAGATTTCTACAGTACGCTGCACTATGCTAGACTTGCTGCGGAAGACATAGAGGCGGAAGATAAGTGGCAGGTGGTCAAGCTACACGAGATATTAACACACCCAGAAATGCTGTTTCCATGTAAGGAGGACGAAGATGCTAAGCATAACTAAGAGAGAGCTGCTTGATGCTGGGCCGTGTTATAGTGGCAGGGATGCAATAGACGCAATACTCGAAAACTACGATTACGATACGCCTATACCAGTGGAAAAGGCACTAGAATTCGATGCCGAGTATACCATGTGGGGAATATCGGAAATTAAAGACGAAAGCCAGGAAGAGGAGCGCGATCGCATATTAAAAACGTTCGCGTATCTCTGCGTAGAGCATGTATACGAGAACTTTGAAGAGCGCACTGGTGATCGTGAATGTACGGCAGAGGACGTAAAACTCGTCAAAGATGCCGTTGATGCATGTAAGGAATACCTACTTGGGAAAATAGATATAGATGAACTATGCAGATACGATGGACCGGTAGAAAGCCTTACAAAACGTATCGACAGCCTAGATACAAATAGCTATATAGTAGATGCCGTGTACTACCTCATAGAAGGGCTCACGTGTTGTAATGACAACGAACTAGAAGACTTTACCGACGTAGTTAGAAGTGCTAGGAATAGTATGTATTTTGAAAATGATATAACGGAGCATAAAGAGTGGCAGAAGAAGAGGTTGCATGAGCTTCTGACACATCCTGAGATGCTGTTTCCATGCAAGATGAGAGGTAAAGAAGATGCGGAAGAAGAATGTGTTCAAAGTGGAGAAGAGGAATCCTGACGGTACTTGGGTAGAAGTAAAACAGGAAGAAGTGAATATCGGTGACTACGTTAGAGCCACTGATATAAAAAGTGGATTTAAGTTTAGCGAAGGTAGAGTGACCGAATGTACCGATAATTGGATGAAGGTGGTGACAGAGAAATGAACCACGTGATATTCTTACTACTGGCAATATCGTTTGTAGTACATATACTAACAATAATAACCGTATTTAACCTTAGCAAGATCGTTATCGCACACTTGCAAATGCATATAAATAGGCTTGAGAAGTCCATAGAAAAGTCCGATGCGATTATAGCAAAGCTAAACAAAGAGCTTGGTGGGGAGGGGTAATGGACTACCTGAGTATTGAGAAATCGAGGGAGCTTAATGACCTTGGTGTCTGGACTGGTAGAAAATGGAAGATAGGTGATATAATATACGCCGACTGGATTAACCAGGACGATATAGGAATGATCACTGGGGTGTCCCGTACAGATATGGAGTACTACGTTACCATATATACTAACGGGTACAAAACAGGTGGTGAGTTTACGAATCCCACCGGAATATTCCTTCTACCAAGGATAGACGACGTGATCGATGCGTTCAAGGAAGATGTGATGGACGCGATTTTCGTACATAAAGATAATACCTGGGAGTGTTCAGTAGCTATATTTAATAGTGAATGTAACTGCATATTTAATATAGACGCGGAAAGCGAATCAAAGGTAGAAGCAGTTGCAATGTGCCTGACGAAGTTTATGAGGTGGAGAAACAATGGCAAATGAAGAAATATGCCCGAAGTGTGGGACGAAAATGGAGTATTGCACAGGCAATACGGGTGACTTTGGTGCCAATTTTTGTCGCACGATCAAACACGAGACTGGCGGTGCGGAATGCTGCATGAACCAAATACCGCAGTTAAAAGAGCAAATAGCGAACCTCACAATTAAACTTGAAGAGGAGACAATACGATCTGACGAGTGGGAAAAAGCTGCAATAGCATCAGATGATAGACATAGAATAGCTCAGGAACGTGCTGAAAAGGCTGAAAAGGAGAGGGATGATCTTATTCTGTATGTGCTAATAAGGTCGGTCAATGATTGTGGTGACTGGCCTCTCAGCGATCAGGAGGTATTAACCAAGGCATATACGTCATTGATCAATGCAAATCAGAGTCATCACATCCCTTGGTTACAAAATCTCGTGGCTAGAATGAGTAAAATGCTATAGGTGGAGGTAGTAATGGGGCTTACGTGGGTAAAACCGGAAGAATTGACAAATGATAGAGGTCCGATAACTATTACGTCGGACCAGCTAGCACAGGCTATGGTAGATTCTGAAATGACGCTCAAACAGATAGTAGCATTTACCGATAGCCTTGGGCTCGATATGCAAGGCGCATTTGTATCTGATAAAGATCAATTGAAACGTCTTGGATTCGGCGATGATACGCCTAGTGCTGCGTAGGTAGTGGGGAGTCAAAGATGTTCACATATATGGATAAGGAAGATGGGCATAAAATACCTATCTCGGTTTGGTTGGATAGGCATGCTTATTTTAATGATGATGTACTAGTTAAGCAAACCGAGAATCTAGCAAGGTTGCCATTTCTTCATGGGCGGGTAGCGTTAACACCAGATGGCCATCCTGGATACGGTATGCCAATCGGAGGTATAATCGGTGCACGTGAATATGTCATACCAAACGCTGTCGGGGTAGACATAGGGTGCGGAATGGGTGCTGTTAAGACTGATGCAAAGGTCCCAAACATAGAAACACTTAAATTAATTAAAGCTAAGATAATGACGACGATTCCTGTGGGCTTCAACCACATGGATAAGCCGTGTTCTCATTCACTGATGCCACGTACAGTTGAATGGTTTACACAATCGGATATGGTTAAAAATCACGAACTGTATCCGATAGTATCACAAGAATATGAGAAAGCTAGATACTCTCTCGGTACACTTGGTGGTGGAAATCACTTTATTGAATTGCAAGCAGATGAAGAAGATAATCTGTGGATTATGTTACATTCCGGATCCCGTAATCTAGGTAAGAAAGTGTGCGATTACTATAATGATGCCGCTATGGACCTAAATAAAATTTGGTATTCAACGGTACCAAAAGAATGGGAGCTGGCGTTTTTACCTATGAATGAGGGTATTGGTCGGTCATATATCCGTGAAATGGAATACTGTTTAATGTTTGCTAAAGCAAATAGACAGTTCATGATAGATGTTGTCAAGGGCATACTAGCTGATAGTATAGGGTGTTGTTTTGTGCAAGAAGTTAATATACACCATAATTATGCCGCCATGGAACATCATGATGGTGTGGATGTTATGGTGCACAGAAAAGGTGCGACTAGAGCTCGTACTGGAGAGCTTGGTATTATACCAGGTTCACAAGGTACGAACAGCTATATCGTCAGTGGCCTTGGGAACGATGCGTCTTTCATGTCTTGTTCACATGGCGCTGGGAGGACCATGGGGAGAAAAGAGGCTATTCGGAAGCTTTCTCTTATAGATGAGACTAAAAGCCTGAATAAGCGTGGTATACTGCATTCATTAACCAATCAGAGTAAGTTAGATGAAGCTCCATCAGCATATAAAGATATAGATACCGTAATGGCTAACCAGGAAGATTTAGTTAGTATTGTTACTAAACTCAGGCCACTAGCAGTAGTGAAAGGATAGGACAATGGCTATATCGTATACCAGAGATATGAGGAATGCCGCTAAGGAAGATAATCGCATGCTCGTATCTATACAATTTGACAATAGTGAGCAAAACCCTATTGGAGGATCATATGGGTACCAAGGTCCAGTTAGTAATGAATTGGCAGAAGAGTTTAGGATATTTACCCATAACTTTATCGCAAAAGCAGTTCAATGTAAACGACCTGGAGGATAAGATAATGGAACGAATAGAGCTTAAGAAGAGGTATGTAAAATTACGTGAATTCCTAATGGAAGGGCATGAACTCGGCAGTTATAAACATCTCACAATAATAAGTACTGCTGGAAAGCGGATATATACTAATAGGTGGGAAGCTAAGTGTAAGTGTAAGGGCTGCGAATTTAGTGTGCGGATACACTCAGACGCGTACAGCGATGGCACGTCATATGCCCATAAAGGGTCTATTGACCACGGTGTACCACCGATAAAGAGTGTTAGTGCTATGACTGATGCGTGTAGGGCGTACGCATGTTCCGCTATGACGTGGGAGGAGGCTGTAGCTAGTGCCAGATAAATATAATAAAATAGATATGGAACGTTCGGTCTTGTGGAAAGCTTTTGGTATTGGCGCAATCACATGCAATATGCGTAATAGTACGTGTCCACCTAAATGTAAGCCACAGACCCAGGTAGATTGCGTGTGCAAATTTATGTATAGTAGTGACGTACATAAATTTGAATGCCCGTACTGCCACAGCACACATTCGACTATCGAATCTATGCAAGATCATCAGAAAGATTGCGAATATAATCCAGATATGCATGGATGCCAAACATGCCACGTCAATTTTAATGGTCCATGTACACATCGCGGTAAGACGTGGAGAATAAAATGTGCGTATTGGTCCGACAATAGGTAGTAGGAGGTATTATGCCAGAGCAGATTAATCTAGACGATATTAGGCGCAATGTAGAGGTACGCAGAAAAGATGTCTCAAAGTATGATGAGGCCATGGCCGATGGTATATCCCATGAAGACGCGGCTGGATACGCCGGAGATTTTGCAAGTGATGTAGTTGACGCTAATTCAGAGATACTACAGCTCATATCGGTAGTTGAAAAACTTACAGGTTTGCCTGTCGCTTCAGTAGATGGCGGTCAGGCAAGTATGCAAGTTTTAAACCGTGTTGTAATTGATCATGGTGGGACCCACTCCTATCTAGTGGCTGTGAAGTATTGTGTAGAATGTGCATGTGCACATACCCACTTCCAAGATTGTAGCGGACCCTGTGCGAACTGTCAAGTTACCGTACGGGATATAACTGAATGTGATCGGCCAACAAATTTTGTACCACGTAAACCTGAGGAGGAACAGAAATGCTAGTACTAGTAACTGGTGGACCGACAGAGTCCGAGATAGACACTGTTCGTGTGATTAAGAATAAATTCAGGGGGTCGACAGGTACTCAGATCGCTGAGTATTTCGCTGAGCAGGGCGATGAAGTAATACTACTAACTTCTGACGATAGAGTAAAGAGGGAGAGCTTGCCTGGAGTGCAGGTGATGAAGTTTCACACTTTCACACATTTGCATGACTTTATGAAGAAGTGTATCGTGGAGTACCAACCGGACGTAGTAATTCATTCTGCGGCTGTAAATGACTACGATGTGAGTACTGTCGAAGCCCTTGTGGACGGTGAATGGGTAGAACAAGACCGATCTACGAAGATAGGCTCGGACTTTAATACCATGCGTATGACTATGGTAAAACTACCAAAGATTATCGATCGAATACGCGGATGGGGCTTCAAAGGGGTACTCGTGAAGTTTAAGTTGCAGTCCGGTATGACTGATGAACAGCTCATAGACGTCGCGAAGAAGAGTATGGAACACTCTAATGCTGATCTAATCGTTGCAAATTGCTTCGAGTGGTTCACACAGAGAGCGTACATAATCGATAAAGACGCTTGCATGAACGTGAAGCGAAATCACCTGCCGTTCATGCTTAGAAAGGTAGTGTTGGAGTATCTAAAATGAAAATATTGCTTGGAGTAACTGGTAGCGTAGCCTCTACCCTTACGCTAAAATTTGTAAAGATGTTGCTTGAGGAAGGCCATGACGTAAAGATGGTCTACACAGAGAAAGCTGAATACTTCTTCTTGCCTGATAGGGCAGCGTTACATGTTCTATCTCAGACCAACCTGCACTTTCGATTATTTCATGAGTATGAAGAATGGTGTAATGATGGAGTCATTTTAGATCAATACGTGAAAGATCAAAAAGTGTTGCACGTGGAACTCGCGATATGGGCAGATGTTATAGTTATCGCACCAGCAACCGCAAATACTATTGCCAAAATAGTAAACGGTATCGCCGATAATTTACTGACATCAGTGGTACTCGCAAGGCCACAGAGTGTACCGTTAGTAGTAGCTCCGGCCATGAATACCAATATGTGGTATAGTAAGCCCACGATGCATAATATAGTGGCTCTTGAGGAAATGTTTGTGACAGTTGTTGAACCGCAGAGAAAAAAACTTGCATGCGGCGCGGATGGTATAGGAGCACTAGCAAATCTTGACATTATAATACAAGAAATATATGATGCCCAACAAGAGCGTCTAGATAAGGGGTGGTAAACAATGGCTATACTCATGGTAGTGTGTGTCCTTGCTATAATATGGACCATAATTGTAAGTGAGCGTAATAATAAGGTGTTTAATTACCGCGAAAGGATGCGTAACGCTATAGACGAAAAGTCTATAGCTATGATCGATGCGCCTATACCATTTAATATATATGATGATAATATAGCATACGACGTTCGTATGAACATGTTATATGAGCATTATTCCACACTTCATAATCAAATAGAAGAATTATATAACGCGTTTAGTGGTGTATCGTATCACGTAATGGTGCATAAATTTTGGGTACCAGTGGAGGACTTCTATAAAGGAACGATACTGGAACATATGTTGGAAAATGAAGAGAAATAAAGTTGGCGACATCTTGGTCGCTGTAGACGTCTACACTTTTGGCGACACTTCGCCTTGGAGGATATAATGGGGCAACAACTTGAAACAACGCCATGTACACCGGTAGAGAGCACTACTACTGCGGTAATAGGACAGGCTGAAGAGCAAACGATGTTCGAGATCAACAATCTTATGAGTCAGCCATTGAGTACCCTGACATTCACACAATTGCTACAGATCATGTCAAGACCAATATCACAAGATGATGAGGATGAACCAGATGGCACTATCATCAGGATGGCAAAATACCTTGGTTGCACACATGGCGACATGTATGAATCAACGGTGTCGTACGACGCATATTTAACCCCACATTACGCAAAGGCTATAGATGCTGTGGTCATGCCAAATGCGGTTGCAGGACCATACCGAATGGACAGATTTGGTGGGGAAATTCCATACCAACAATCCGAATTCGAGGTAAGATATAGGAAGTTTGAGACTATGGTGATTGGTGCATATTACCACTCATCAGCGAGTATTGATGGCAACATAATAAAATATGTACTGTCCACTTGTCTTAATGAACAGTATTTTGATATTACAGTACACCCTCAGCACTCACAGTATGTCGATAAGATAGCTGATCTTATTAGACACTATGTACGTGATCATAACTATTTGAAGGGTCAGAAAATAA